>Ga0209589_1002335_pt1 | contig 32751 bp, 12 predicted proteins | sample CowpeawhiteBW_FD_187525 | JGI IMG/M metagenome (GOLD analysis project Ga0209589, IMG submission 187525) | Root nodule microbial communities of legume samples collected from California USA - Cow pea white BW (SPAdes) (version 2) | ecosystem: Host-associated > Plants > Roots > Nodule | place: USA...
TTTATATACTATATATATATATATATATATATATATATATATATATATATATATATATATATATAATATAATACACAAAGTCTTTTTTTCTATGGTGGAGATAAAATTATTTTAGAGAATAGAAGTTAGAGTAAAATTCGTCTTATCGATTGGTTTAGTGAGTTTATTTAGATTTAAAATGTTTTATTATAATATTAAAATTATCAATAGTGAGTTTATTTAGATTTAAAATGTTTTATTATAATATTAAAATTATCAACAGTTTAATTTAATTATGATTTATTGAGTTATTTTTTGTCTATATTAAGATCATATTGCATTCGTTTGAGTTGGTTTTAACCATTGGCTCTGATACCATTTATTAGGTTTATAAAGAGAGTTTCATTTGAGAGAACAAACACTAATGAGAGCTTAGCCGAATTACATAAAGTATTAACACCACTCTTAACTCAAAATCTTACGGCAATGAGTGTATGAGTCTTTATTCTTATATAATGTTCTACTTTCTCATTTCTAGTCAATGTAGACTTAGACTTACACTTAAATTCTTAACATGAAACCTCTCTCATTCATGTTTTTATTGTTTGTAAGACAAAGATGATAAATAAATAAATAAATAATTAATTAATGGATTCATTCAATTCATATGATTTTTTATTTGAAAGAATAGATGGTATAAAAATGTGTTGTGGGCACTTAGCATATTTATAGGCAAATACCAACTAATTGTGTAATGCTTAGTGAAGAAATGGCAACAAGGACAAAAGTAATTGTAATTCACACTTTTTTATGCAATTACAAACAGGACAGAATTTATGTTTTTTGTTCTCTTCTTTTATTTTTTCACTTTTTAGTACATAGGTGCATGCATTTGTTTTTTCTGTGAACTCATTTTATTTTGGAATGATAATGCCCTACATGTTTCAGATTAAAAGAGTCATCGCTATTCAATAATAAAAATAAAAGACTCGCCTTTAATCAACGTAGTTTGGCACGTTATGCAAACCACTAAGAATAGGGTAAAAGATACCTAAACAAATGAATCTCACCCTAGCTTTTTGTTAACAAGTTTCGTACCTTAATTATACAAAAATTACTAGATGTCAACTCTTAATTAATAGTACATATACTTATTCATAATTATTTACTCAATTGTCACATGTTTTTTAGCCCATTTTCTGTGTTTTAGTTTTACAATTTTACTCTTTTTATGGGCATGTAGTTGTTATTTACAGGCTATTTACATGAGAATAATGTCGTTGTTGCATAAATGTTTACAATTTCTTTTTCACGGTTTTCTTTTTCTGTTTTTTCATTACATCAACAGTTTAGTCGATTTTTTTTTTCTTTTTTATTTTCTTACCTTTTTTTACTATTTAATTAAATTATTTAAAAGCTTTTGTCGGTGTAAATTTTTCTTTATATATTATTGAAATAAATTTTTGAAAGTTCTAAGAAGATGTCCCGTCGTGTTTTTTGTATTTATTTCCCTTCGTACGGTTTAATCTAAGCCAACATTCATGTTATTCTTTATTATCTGTCTATTTTATTTTTTATTTTTTTGGAAGAAAAATTGTTTTGTATTTTATAAGTTTATGATCCTTTTAAGCATATTTTCCACACTTATTATTAATAAAATATTAATTATATTTTATCTTCTTAAACAAATAGATAAAAAGACAGATTTATTAAAAACATGTATGAGATGTAAAGACCATTGATTTTGTTTGGTAACATTTCTTCCATTAAATAATAATAGTCTTTAGATTACATTTTCTTCTTTGAAATCACAGGTGCGTTTAAATTGCTTGTTGAATTTAATTTTCTACCAATTATAAATACATCAGGTCATCCCAACCCAATTCAACTATCATAACTAATTTCATAAAAATAAATTTTGAATCTTATATAACATTTCATTTAAACATGTTCACATTATATTAATATTCTAAAATCTTAAATAAAATTTTGAATCATAAAAATTTAAAAAGAAAATATTTCTTTAACTTCAAAATTATTAAAATATAGATTTTATGGAACTTTAATATTAAAATAAAGTTATAAAGAAATCTTGTAAATAATTTGTGTTTAATTTTCTACCATTTCAAATGGCAGCATCGTCATTAGTCTCAAAACCAGTGGACAAACTTTTCTAAGAAAGCAAAATAGAATCAAAGCAAAATATTTTAATAAAAGGCATTAATTGTGTCAGCGAAACAAATAAATAAACCTTTCAGAAATTGAATTCAAATCTTTTGTTTTTATTATTACATGTCTTCCGTTTTCAAACATCTGAATGCCAACCAGACAAAGTTGCAAAGCAATTGCAACTGCAACGTCCAACCTTGTCAAGGCACTTCATCAATCACCAAATCGAACGTTTCGAATAAAAATAGGTTCTTCCTCTTCCAACGGAAACAGACACCACTCAATCCTCCTTCTCCACGTGACTCAACTCTTCCTCCAACACTAGCTGAGTTCTTAGCTTAAGCTTATTGCAGAAATTTTCTGTGCTGACCCATATTTTATTTCCTTGCATAACGGTAATTAATAGTTGTTGGTGCCTTTTTACCACACCCTTTTGGATCATCTTTCGTCATGTCAATTTTTAGGCTTTCAATCATTAAGTTTTGGCTGAAAGTATGAGGCTTTGGTGATTTCCACTTGGTTTTTGGCTTGAAGGGATAATCTAAGCGTGACTTTTTTTTTTCCTTTGCATCTAGAGAGAACAGAAGCTGAGGTGATGGTGATGAAGGAGAGAGATGAGGAGCTCTCTTTGTTCCTCGAGATGAGGAGGAGAGAGAAAGAGAATGAGAAAAACAACCTTCTTCTCCTTGAAACCTCTGAAGAACTTGATTTGTCCAATCTGGGTATGTTTTACTCGTATCATGTTTTTTGTGGCACTTGTTGTGTTCTATAATCCATTATTAACGATGCCTTTCTGTGTCATGTTATTTGACCACAGAATCCAATCATGGGGGCTCAATGAATTCTAAGATCGTTTCTTCGGTGCCACCGAGGAAGCATGGGCTTGAAGAGTTCTTGAATTCAGAGAATGACAAGTCTGACTATGAATGGTAATCTTCGACTTCAACTTTTGATTGCTGGTGGGGTGCGTGATTTGGACTTAGGAGTTTATAGATCTTGAATATTCTAATTAATTGAACCAAGGTTTTCTTGAGCATTTCGTTTTGTGTATAATCTGATGTAGAGAAATTCCTCAAGTCTAGATAGATGGAAGCTGTCATAATAGCAAAGGTGAAACTCCATGATTCGCGAATTTTTTAGGATGATTAAAGTGCATAGTTGAGTTTTTCAGCTGTCCCCATTCGAAGCTGAAAAGTCTTCTAATCCTCTTCAGTTTTTTCAATGACAAGTTTTGGTTGCACGTCTAACTCCAACTTCCACCTTTATGTTCCTGTTCTTATCAACCACCCGGGATAAATTAATTCATAATTATTTTGTTTCTTAAATATTTTATCTGTTAATCACACTCTGCTTGCAATCAATGGAGCTTTGTAATTTCCAATTTTAGTGCATGCTTGAATATGAGCTGAAAGTTTCTCCTAAGAAACAGATCACAATACTTTTCACGCGTCTTCTTCTGGCATTGATGCCAGTTCGCAGAAAAGAAAATCTATGATCACCTTAATCTTAATCTTTTATGATTTCAAATGCAAACCTTTAGAAGAGGAATCAGAAATGAAGTATATATCTTTTGCACAGTGCATTCATCCTTTCGTTTATTCGACTTTTCTGGTATGCTATTCTATAGCAATACTGAAAAGAACCAAGTTGCATAACACATATATTAGCACCTTTGTATTTTACCTTATTCGTAGTTTCTGCATCTGTATTACATTACCATTTTCGTCCACCATAATTACATTGTATTGACTAGAAGTTTTCTGTTATCAGGCTTCTTGCGCCACCAGATTCACCTCTTTTTCCTACTTTAGAGAAAGAATCACAAATATCAGTGAAGAGTGAACATGAGACTCATAATGCTCGCCCAGCAGCTTTGAAACCTAGGGTAAGCACCATTGTATATGACTTTTAGATGTTGCTAAACCATATCAATTAGTTGGATGCTCATACTCACAGCATAGACTATGTTTACACAATTCTGTCTGTTATTAGTTGAAATTTATTTGAAGTTACGAAATCATATGTAAAATTCATTAAATCAGAAGTGAGGCTCATCTTTTTTTGTTATTTCTTATAAACTTGAACTAATAATAAAGCATTTGGTTAAAATACTGTTTTAGAGACTATGTTGCTAGCATCTTGCTTTCATTTGCTAGTAATGTATTCTCCTTTTTTGGTAGGTTTAACTGATAAAATGCTTTCCACTTTCTTCTTATGTTGTGTCCTGTATCTCAGGTCTCTAATATCCAAGTAGAACCTGCTTCAAGAAGCAATGTAGTTTCTAAGCATCATGCATCAGTGCCAGGAATAGGTTCTTTCACATCTGGTAGGAAACCTTCTTCATCTGGAGCTCCAACCCCAGCCACTTCAAGATCTTCAACTCCCTCTGGAAGGCCAACATTACCTTCAACAGCCAAATCCTCTAGGCCCTCTACACCTACCTCCAGGGCTACCTTAACATCTGCAAAAGCATCAATTCCACCAGTGAGATCTTCCACTCCTACAAGATCCACTTCCAGATCCTCAACACCTACTACTGCAAGGCCTTCCTTGGCACCCCCCAAGACATCTCAAAGATCAGCAACACCAACACTTAGATCATCAACTCCATCAAAGGCATTTGGAGTATCTGCTCCTCCTTCTAGGCCTTCATCAGCATCAAAGGCACGCCCTGGCCCTCCAGCTGCTAAGAATCCAGTGCCATCACGTGGAAGCTCTCCATCGGTCAGATCTAGACCCTGGGAACCCTCTCAAATGCCTGGTTTCTCTCTTGATGCTCCTCCAAATTTGAAGACATCATTGATAGATAGACCAGCTTCAGCCACAAGGACTAGGCCTGCAGCACCAAATTCTAGATCATCTTCTGTTGACACCAGTAGCAATGGAAAATCTAGAAGGCAGGCAAGTACCCCTACCAAAGGAAGAACTTCAACAGGGTTGGTCCACAATAATCACACCTCTATGCAAGTTTTGAGCAGAGCTCGTTTCACCGATGCTAATGATGAAAGCCCAGTTGTGATTGGGACAAAGATGGTTGAGAGAGTAGTGAACATGAGGAAGCTGGCTCCCCCAAAACATGATGACTATCATTCTTCTCGTGACAATGCCTACGGAAAATCATCTTCTGGTACCTCCGGATTCGGAACTACTCTTTCAAAGAAGTCCTTGGATATGGCTATGAGACACATGGTATGTCTTCCATTTATTCCATGTCTCATGTTTGATCTGAAATCAGTTAGATTATGAAGTTTTGATTGATGAACACAATAACATCACAAGAAAGATATTAATGCTTACAGATTCTTAATCTTTAGTGGAAGTATGTTACAACTTGTAATAAAATGTTGACAGGATCTGAATTAGATTACAGTTTTAAACAGCACTTAAAGTGATGATACACATTATGCAGCAATAAACTTGTAGTGTGTGCTTGGTTTTTGTTCCACAGGACATAAGGAGAAGCATCCAGGGCAATCTGAGGCCTCTTGTGACAAGCATTCCAGCATCCTCTATGTACAGTGTGAGATCAGGTAGTTCCTCAAAGAGCAGGACAGTGAGTGTTTCCGATTCTCCACTTGCCACAAGCAGCACTACCAGCTCTGAACCAAGTGTAAATAACAACTCCGTATCCTATGATGGAAGTGAGATTGAAGAAAATGATTTTGGAAGTGATGGCTTGGCATGACCATTACTGTTCTAGCCACTTTATTTGTATGTGGTACAACAAAACAACACAGATATTCATGTGATACCATGTTTCCAAATAGATGTGCGAGTGAAGAAAGTTTGTAGTACAGTAGACTACTAGAGTTCTAAAACAATAGAAGTGTGCATCCAGAGATTTTATGAGTTTGTCGTAGGAAAATACTTGAGGATGTTCGTGTCCCGAGGATTGTTTGTACCGAACCTTGAACTACTGATTGACAATCTCGTTCAATTTTTACCCACCAAATCTACAACAGTTGCTTTGATTGGTTGAAGAAGAGAGGAAGTAGAAAACGAGATATGTTTTTAGATTAGTCGATAAAAGAGAAAAAAAAAATTAGTTCATTTTAGGTTTAAATATATTTTAAGTTCCTGTAATATAGTTTTACTTTTTATAGTCTTTTTTACTTTTATATTGTTTGGCATTTTTTAGAGGATTTTTATGTTCTTATTATTATTGGATTTTAGTCACTTGAATTAAACCGAGTTCTTGTTAAATTTTTATTTATTTTTAGTTCAACATGGTTGATAATGTTGAACTATTAAATTAATTTTATCGAGTTTGATCCATTTGACACTCAGGTTTTTCCAGTGATTTCACACTATTATTAAATTATTTCTATTGAAGATAATAAATAATCTAATGCCATACATGCCAAAATAAGCCAGACCATACCTTGTGAAAGCCCTTTGGTTAACACTGGTGATGCTTCACTTAGCATAGTAATTAAGGAAAACTAGCAAGATAATTTGCATTATAATTTGCATTAAGAAGAAGATAAGTTGGGCCAAGAGCGAATGGGCCAAGGTCAAAGCCTAAAAACTAGGAAAAGCCCACCACTAGTAGTATAAATAACAAGAAAATCCAGTTAGTTGATGATCTATAAACAACATTAACCCAAATAGTTTTATAAATTGAAGTAAGGGAAAATTTGAACACGAGTCATCTGTGCTTTCATGCAAAACGCACAGTTTCATATGGTGAATGTTAACCATATGGGTCCCACCAACCTTTTTTACATTTATAACAAATCACATAAGTCTTCAAACAACTCTCTCTCTCTCTCTGTATGAAAGAAAGTAAGAAACGGAGTCTTTATGTTTTCTCTCTGATTTTGTCTTTCTCTCATTTTCTTCTTTTCTCTGAATTCTGACTCAGTCATTTCTTGTCTTCGTAATCTTAGTCATTTTATAATCCATTATTGTTCATTATGTCAAGGAAATATATAAATTGGAAAAAAAAAAACACAATAACAAAGCAAGAAAAAAAAAAAAAAACAATAAAAAAAAAAAAAAAAAAAAAAAAAATGGACAGTTACATGTCTCTTTCATAGTTTAACCCTTACTTCTTTAGATCTTTGTTGTCGCTCCTTGCCGTTGATAGCTTCCTTGACCCTTCATTCATTTTCTATTTCCTAAGCATTTATGGATTCACACGTTCCGTCCAACCCGGTGATACTACTACCTCTAATAATAAACTATAAACGCTTTACCTTTCTCTTTGTGAGACTAAAAACCTTAGCTTTTCAACCTTTTTAAGCTCCCATCAGTTGGAAAATTCAGAGTAGGGTTTTGGGTCTAACAGTAATTCAAATCATGCTGTGAAGTCTTTTACCCCTGCTTTGTATTCAAGTTTGCAACTTGTTTCAATGTTTTCCAAGGTAGTTTGGCTTGAGTGTTTTGTTTTCATCCTTGGTGGTGGTGGTCGGTGTGTGAGATAAATTTGAAGGAGAAATGTTGTTTGTAATTTAATGGGAGCCTAGGAGACTGGAACTGGGGCATAGCCATGTTTTGTAATTGTTTTGGTGCTTTGAATTGTTTTGGAAGGAGGGATGATCCGGCGGACCAGCCACATGAACAAGGTACTAAAAAGGAGTATAGCTTTGAATTGCGAATTGCAGCATGGGTCAACTGTTTGTGTCAAATTGAATAGGTTGTTGACTTTGTAATTGTCATGGTTCATCCTTCTCTCTCTTGCATCTTTCTATATATTTCCTGCTGAAAGGGCTACATATGTGTTCTTACGAAGGTTGCAATTGCCTATTTATTGGAAGGAATGAAGGGATGATTTCTTAATGCAGAAACTGCATTTTTGTGGAAAGAGTTTTCTTTTTTCTGTCTGTCAAATTCCACAATTGAGAACCTGGAGACAACATTATTAAAATTGTTGCAGGTCCTTGTGTGAACTGTGGCTAGTTGCTAATATTGAAATGGTCCCAAATTTACATTCTTGGTTTCTTTGTACTGTCTTTTTGAAAATTTTGATTCCTGTGATTTATTTAAGTTTATGTTTGTGATCCAATAGTTGTTGCAACTAAAAAGTTTACCTATAACTCATTGAGATCAGCAACAAACGATTTTCACCCATCGAGCAAAATTGGTGGAGGGGGTTATGGAGTTGTCCACAAGGTGAGAGTCATGACTATCAATTTTTATTTTCCTTATGTTCTTGTTAAGAAGGAAACTTTAAGACTGTCATTGATATTTGCAGGGAGTTTTAAGGGATGGTACTCATGTTGCTATCAAGTCTCTTTCTGTTGAGTCTAAACAAGGGGCTCGTGAATTTATGACAGAAATTGATTTGATATCAAATATTCGACATCCAAATCTTGTGGAACTGATTGGCTGCTGCATTGAGGGTAGTAATCGAATACTGGTTTATGAGTTTATGGAGAACAATAGCCTTGCAAGCTCTTTGCTTGGTAAATACTAGTACAATTTAAATATATATTTGGATATGATTCTTACATAAGTTTGATTAGTTTGAAAGTTTTCAGTGACTTCCCTGTTTGGTTTGGTTATGATGCTGCTTAAATCAGATAATCGAGGGGCTATTTACGAATTGGTTTGTGCTAATGCAAGGAGAACACTTTTACAGGTTCAAAGAGTAAATATGTTGCTCTGGATTGGCCAAAGAGGGCTGCTATTTGTCGTGGCACAGCTTCTGGTCTACTTTTTCTTCATGAAGAGGCTCAACCAAACATTGTTCACAGGGATATCAAGGCCAGTAACATATTGTTGGATGGGAATTTTAATCCGAAAATTGGGGATTTTGGTCTTGCAAAACTTTTTCCGGACAATGTCACCCATGTTAGTACTAGAGTTGCAGGAACTGTGTAAGCACAAATATATCTATTAATGTTTCCATTTATATAACTGGTGCCAGATTTTTTCTATTAGTAATTGCTTGTACGTAAGTTCAGCCTTTCTGTAGTCATTTGAACTCCAATATTAATCTCCAGACACAGATTCTTGAAGGAAAAAGTTATCAGTATTCTTAACTTCTATAGCTTCTTATGTAGACAATATGAACACTATTGTCTCACTCATTTTATCAGTTTGGTTACATTTTGATAATTCTTTATAAGAGACATGGCCATAATATTAAACCAAATTTACCTTTTCTGTTGCAGGGGATATCTTGCACCAGAATATGCACTTCTGGGACAACTTACAAAGAAGGCAGACATTTACAGTTTTGGGATTCTCATGCTTGAAATAATCAGTGGGAAAAGTAGTAGCATAGCAGCATTTGATGAGGACTATCTGGTTTTAGTGGAATGGGTATATTTTTTTTACTCTCGAGTATGATTAATATTGATTTGATACAATGCATGGTAGAATCTTCTCTTGGCTTATTTAATTTCAAGATATATAGGAGCACATAAAGATAAATAATAAAGTCATAAATACTAGTAGGATGCTTGAGAAGGGGGTTTAATCAAGCCCTTCAAAACGTTATCTTGTATAACAAACTTAGAACTGAAACTTGACAAAGAATTTAGTGCTGATAAAACTTTTAGCAGACAGGTAATTGATAAACCCAGAAAATCAGAGGCTTAGCAATATCAATTAAAATAAAGAAGATAGAAAGAGAAGGAGCTTGTGCAGCTGGTTTTATACTGGTTTGGCCAGGTTGGAACTTGCGTCCAGTCCCCAACAAGAGGTGAGATTCTCACTACTCACTACTCAGAAGCAAGTATTCTTTGAGTTTTGACCTCTTCAGCCTAATTAAAGTATACCAGTTCACACACTAAGCACATTGGTTACTTACTAACCTACAATTCTAGAACACAAGATAGACATTTCAGCCTAACAGCATAGTTATCAATAGCAAAAGATAGCAATTTAGAAGAATTTAGATTCTCTACTGGATTTTTCTATATTGTTTTTCTGTTGTGCTTTCAAAATACACTGATGGACACTGATTTTGATGTTTTAAAATATATTAAAAAGATTTTTAAAGTACCAACATCAGTGTATTTTTAATCTCCAGTAGAGGACAACACTAAAAAACCAGTAGAAAATCTGAACTCAATTTAGAGCAGCCATGAGATGCCACACAGTTTGTGAACTGGACCTAGAGAGAGGCTTTATGGAAAACCTAATTTTTCCCTTACAACAGCGTTGTTTTGGGGGATTTTAAGGGACAAGATTGAGATTTCCCTACCCATTAATTTGTAAAATTCTTAGTTGTATGTAGCTTTCCTCGTTTCATATCCATACTGTTAGGTTGAAATGTTGTTGAGTTTTACGTCACCTCCAACTCAACTCAAAACTTCAAGACAAACATAACTCGAAAAATAAAAATTGATGCATCCCTTTTAATTATTGTTGATCATAAGAAAAAGGAGCAGAAATATATTCATTTTTCCTGACTCATCATTCATGCATGCAGGCTTGGAAGCTGAAAGAAGAAAATAGGCTTCTAGACCTTGTTGATTCAGAACTAAGTGAGTATGATGAGAGTGAGGTGTATCGGTTCCTTGTGGTGGCTCTGTTTTGCACCCAATCAGCTTCTCAGCATAGACCAAGCATGAAACAAGTATTGGAAATGCTTTCCAGAGAAGTTCATCTTAACGAGAAGGCTTTGACTGAGCCTGGAATCTACAAATGGCACAGCACTGGAAAAAGGGGTGGTTCTTTGAATGAGACATCATCTCAGGCAATCAAGCACAGAAAAACTGAAAATCCACATGAAGCAGCTTCAGCTCACTTCAGTGGTTCAGATATTGTGACAGAGATGCTTCCAAGATGATGATGGTGTTACGTACATAATAGTGGAATGTGATAATGTTTATCATTGTAGTTTTTAGGAATAAGATCAATGTGTTTCCAAAGGAAATATAAGATCATGGGAGAATTGGCCTTATTTCATCAGCAGGTATATGTGTGTGTATGCTTTATACTTACTCTACTTTGCTATTTTTCTTTTCTTTCTGCTGTTAGCAGTGTGATAATAGTCTTGCTTCTTGTCGATCCTCAAAGATAATAGTCTATGTTTGGATGGATTTCTTCTTACGAAATAAGAGGAAAAATATGAATTTGTTTCCTTAAGTTGAAATTTAATTGTAAAATTTAAAAGCAAAAAATTAGAGAAATTAATTAAATGATAGAATTTTTATAAACTAATAATATACAAATTATTTTTTGTTTATAAGAACTTTATTTTATTTTATTTTTCTCATAAAAGTTCATAAAAAAACTTCGTTCAAACGTCTTCTGAGTCACCTTTCTAAATAAATGTGTGAATATGTTGTCTTCTTTGTCATATTTGAAAATGACCTTTTTGACAAAAAAATATTTTGGCAAACTTAACTAAAAATGGAATTAAAGTAGATTAAAATTTTCATTAAACAAAGTTTCTAGAAAAATTTGTCAAAACTTTATTAAAAAAATTTTGTTAGTCCATAATAGCTCAATTTTTTATTCACTTTCAAGAAGATGCGTTTATTTTAGGCGAGGAGGAAATGGACGAGACGCGGAAAAGTGAGGAAAAGACAGTGGAAGTGTGCGTTTTGTTTTATGAAAGGTGCAGAAAGTATATTAATAGTATAAATATCAAGAAAGAGAAAATGTTGATCCAAATAATGTAAAGATTGTATCAATATATTAATATATATAATAAGTTATACTGTAGATATTAATAAAATATTTATGTTGTTTATTTCACTAGTAATAATAAATAAATAAAATAATTACTAGTAATATAAATTTATCTCACATTTCACTTTTTTTTACTTAATTTCAGCAATTTCATTTCTTTTTTACCATTTGGTAAGATATTAATATTTATTTTCGAATTGGAAAAAAAATTGTTTGTTGTATTTGGTAGATTGCAACGAGAAAAGTACACAACAAAATTTTGTGTATAATCAATCAAATTTTGAATATCACTTGTGATACACGTTGATTTGTCTCATATTTGATGTGATATTGATGAAGTTGCATTTTATTTTTGTCCAAAGTTTTAGAAAGTATGAAAACTAGTCTAGGAGGTTGGCCTAGGCTTTAAATGCAACAAACAACATGAGTAGAAGTGCCTAACACTGTACAAACAAAAGAAGTGTGTGGAGTTGAGATTATTAGTTTTTTAGGGTTTAACCATAGAAATTTTAGGTTAATATATCTTAATATAGTCTCAACATCTTGTAATTTTAATTTAATCATTATAGGTTAGTTTAAATATATGTATATATAAGGGACCAAATTAAAATTTTACAACATGTATTAAGATCAAACTAAAAATATTTTACATGAATAAGGATCAAAATAAGGATTTTATATATACATGCCAAAATTAAAAATGAGTTATACCTAATGTTAGGTATATAAGTTGCGCCACCCATTTAAACATGTTTTTTAATAAATTGGTATTAAAAATAGTCCGTTTGAATACTCTGCGTTTCAGATATATTTCATTTTTAATGGATCACACGAGATACTCATAAATGGAAAAAATGTTGTTTTCAATTAAAATATAATTATTAAATAAATAAGTATGCAAAAATTGTTCTTTCTTTCGGCATGCAAAAATTGTTTAAATCTAACTAACATTCTAATAGAAAAGTGTGAAGCAGATAAAAAGTGCATTCAGCGTTAATTTACATAGCAAATCAGAAAGTGACATTAATATTTTTAGTTAATAATTTTTTTATTTTATTTTTATATAATTGATTTTTCAAGTTTTCACTTTCTTATTATTTGTAAAATTCATTTACATTGCACATAATAAAAAATAAATTACTAAAACAAATTTAATATACATTAAATGATTTAATTTAAATTAAAAGGATAATTTCTTTTTCACATATGTTAATCTTGACTAATAAAAAATAAATTTTTATGACAATTTATTATCACAATTATAATTCATCTCTCATAATAAGTGATGCAATGACAAAATTATAAATATGATAAGATTTTTCATGCAAATTATCTCTAGAACTAACATAAAAAGTTTGTGCAATGACAATTTTGTAATAAAGTAGAAGACTTTTTATGTTGGTTATCATTAAAACTAGCATAGAAAGTTGGTGCGATGACATTTTGTAATAAAGTATAGGATTTTCTATACCGGTTATACCTAGAACTGACATAGAAAGTGAAACAGTGACAAACCTATAATAAAGTATAAGGTTATATCTGATGGTTCGTCACTATACGTGGCATAATATATTAAATCTTCTTGTTTCACTTTCCTCCATTTGCTCCTCCTCTGTACTTCTTCTCCCATTTTTGTTGCATTGTTGCTCCTTCTCCCTCTCCTCATTAAAGTATCCTCGCTGCATTGTTGAAGTCTATCTCACATTCGCTCTTCCTTCTCACTCGTGTTGCTCCTCTCCTCGCCATTCCTCTCATTGTGCAAGTTTCTCTCGTTTTTGCTCTAGTCAGCCTTGAACCCTAATCTATTATTTTGTGTATTGGGTTTTGTTTTGGTGTTTATTGTGTTTTTTATGACAATTCCAAAGTCTCATACCTTCTTAGCGAAGAAGTGTGGCAAGAGTGGTATTGAGGTGAAGAAAAGGTGTAGTGAAAAACATAGACCTTGCAAATGTGAACGAAGGGGCAGAGGAAGCAAAATAGGGAGTAAATGAGAGTGACACTTTCTATGTTGGTTGTAGCATTACCAACATATAAAGTGAACAAAATTTTATATCGTTTGTATTTATGTCAGTTCTAGAATCGATATCAAAAGCCTTTTTAACTGGCATAAAAAGTTTTTGTTGCACTAGTGAATAAATGTAAGAAAATATTGACATTGAAAGTATATATTAGATTAACAAAACAACATTAGATGTTGTAAAAGATTGAAAATGAGTTGACACAAATTGAATGTTACACAATGAAGTTTCTTGTCAAACAAGAATGGGAACATTTTTCATAGAAGAAGAAAGAAATATGCAACATAATTCATATAAATTGTAGAAATATAAAGAAAGTATTTTGAGTTTTAGAAAGTTAAACTTTGAAATTTCAAGGAAGCTTTTTTGTAACAAAAGTTAAAGGAAGAGTGATTGGAACAACTGACTCTAGAAATGAGAGATAGGGTTGAATGAAGTCCTTAAACTCTTATTAAGGAAGGCTATATAAGAATGTTTATCTAACAAATAACTCAATTTTTTGTTGGTTCACCCAAATGCATGGATTATGTTCAACTCTCTATTAAGGAAATTGCTTAAGAAGTTTTACTAGTTAGATAAATGATTGCACGAGTACATGAATCACTATGGGTTATACAAGTACACAAATTACTCATGATTACATGAGTACATAAATCACTATTGGTTATATGAATACACAAATTACTCATGGTTACACGAGTACATAAATCACTAATGGTTATATGGGTACACAAATTACTCATGGTTACATTAATACATAATCATATATAGTTAGCACGTCTTAATATCTCTCCCAAAACTAAGACCTCACAAGCAACAAAAGAATAAATTCTTAAGGAGAGGACAACTTAAGCTCATAGGACAATTTCACAAAGTGAATACTTACATGAGTTTCACTAATCCACAAAGAACACATAAAATCCAAAGATCATTATAAGGTTGTATAACACTTTTATGTGTATTTTATTGTTATGTTATTCTTCTTTGTCTTGATGGATTCTTATAAGTTAAAAAAACGTTACTTCAACAAATATGTTAAAATATGATGTCATTGAAAAATTGTTAGTTATGTTGATATTACATTGCATCTCTTGGCTTTCGAGTAAAAATAGAGTTGTCAAAATAGGTTAGAACAAATAGGTCAACCAGGTCCACCACCAGTTTGGGTTGAAATTTTTTTACAAATTTTAGTATGAGTTAGTTTTTAACCCGACCCACCAACAATCCGGCTCACTCGAGTTGAACACGTGGTGAGGCAGGTTGGCTCACTTGGGTTGAACCCGTGGTGAGTCGAGTTAGCTCCCAACCTGTAGATAAATGGTTACACAAGTGTTTTTTATTATGTTGGGTTTTATATTTAGAGTCAGGTTAAGTTTTTTGTAATTTGTTATTATATAATAATTTTTATTTTTATGATTTTGGTTTGTATTTGAAGTTTAACATCATTTTGGATTGTATTTGGATTATATTGAAGTTTATTTATATTTTAATCAGAATTATAGTTTAGTTTCTTTATGATCGAAGAAAAAAAATGTATTTTTTTAATTTAATGAGTCAATGGGTCAACCCATTTAACCCACCTACCCGTGGTGGATCGGGTCGGGTTCCATATTTTTTGGCTCGCTAATAGGTGAGTTGAGTTGGGTTAGCTCACTAAGTGACCAACCCGTGATGGGTCAGGTCGGACTAGATGACCCGTTTTGACAACTATAGGTAAAATCATACATGGAAGATTATATTCTTTCTATATAGAAACCTTTTTAGTTTATATATATATATATATATATATATATATATATATATATAAGTGTTTATTATTTTCGGCAAAAGTTATCAATATTTTTAAAAATATTTGTTGTTACACTTTTTTATTATGTTCTTTGATATCGATACATGATTAAACATGAATAGAACTATTGTTAAACCATTTGACATTGTAAGTTTCCATTGGATAATGATTTAAAGTTAGAATGAAACACACATTAATAAAGGAGGATAATGATTTAAAGCTAGAACAAAAAACACATTAGTAGGGTCAATCAAAAATTGGAATTTAAGTAATCAAATTTGGTGCATTGAAACAACATATTTTTTTATAATAATATCAGGTGAAAAATGAAAAAACAACATAGTTAGTGGAATATATATATATATATATATATACATATATATATATATATATATATATATATATATATATATATATCAAAGAAAGTTGAGAGAAGTTTGGATAGAGTGTGTCGAAATGAAATGATGAGAGACATCTTTCTAGTTCTAAAACGAACTTCAAATCTTCATTTTGGGGAAGTATCTAAACAAAAGCATGTGGAGTAAAAAGCAACAAAAAGTGATTTGAGAGGGCAATTAGTAGACAATTGGGGGATGAAGCAAATAAAATATTTTGGTTGGAAGCAAGGCTCAAGAAGATAAGCTAACACAAAAGTTTAACATGTATATGATTTCATTACAAATATAGAAGAAAATAAATTTACATTATATACTTTCCAATCAACTTTAGCATTCTACAACATAATGTAAACTTTGAAGTAGACCATATAAGAGTTTGTGTGAAGAGAAGGTCCTTTCAAGAGAGATTTAGAAACAAATTACCTATTAGAAATAATCTTGAAGAGGAAAATGTTGTTAATGGTGACAACTTAACACTTTCATCTATATGAAACACAAGTTCCAAGGCTTATGAATTTTGAGGGATAATACCTATGGATGAAGGTCAAGACAACCAAATAATGCAAATTTTCTTTGCAAAAAGATTCTCATACTCAGATCAAATTGAGTCTAGGGGGCTAGTATATCGTATGTTACCGAGTCACCTTGTTAGCATGGAGTGACATCATGTCGACAAGATATTTTGGCTATAACATCCCGATAACCCAAGATGAAGCCATATTAGTAGGGACATCTTGGTCATGACAATAGCATACCATAAACCCTATTTGAAGGCACACATGAGAAACAAACAAAATTAACAAAGAGATTAAGACATAAGATGAATTAATAAAATCCTAAACAACTTAAGAAAGGTAATTGCCTAGGAGACCTAGGTCCAACTAGGTAAAATCCCATGAAACCACTATAAATAACATTGTTCACGAGGTAATTATTATGTATTCATTCTAACACTTATTATTGTCTTATGCACATATTGGACGCACGCAAGCACCACCTTCACTCGAACGTCAGAGATATATTTACTTGGTACATATTGTTTGTCTTGGTGCTTAGTAGAACACCTTGAATTAAAGAATGTTCGTTAGTGCTTTTCGAAAAACTTTTTCAAGGTACATCTCAACTTTTGTAAAAACAAAAGAGATTATACATAAATCAATGTAAAAAGAAGTTATTTTACAAGAGATAACAATGAATTTTTTTTTCATAATATATGAAGCTTTAATGTACATATGAGCGTAATGAAACTCGTTGTAATTAAATTGTGAAAAACATATAAATAAATAAAAAACATCAATAATAAACACTTTGTTGAAAATTAAAAATTAATGAATTATAGTTTTTATCATATTTGTGACAATAACTATTATTATTACATTAAAAATTTATTACACATAACGACTAAATTAATAATTTCTATCATATTTTTCTAACCTTCTATTCTACGGTGAAAACAATTGCGTGCGAAACATAGCCAAAAATACACTTAGACAATAGTGATTTTCAAGAATGTTACATTATAAAAGTAAAGAAGAAATAAAAAAACTTCAAACTTCTAACAATTTGACATTTTCCTTGCAGTAAATATACTTATTTTTATAGTAATTTTCTATTTAAGAAGTAAGAATTTACATACTTCTCTAAATTTAATTATAAGAGAAAAACTTGGAAAATATAATTAAAATTTAATTATTTTATCCCAATTAATGATACCATCCAAGCATACCGTTTACAAGATTCTATTTTCAATGAAAATTTCTTATACACGATAGCAACTTTCAATCTTGAGAATTTTTTTTTTTAAATATTATTAGTGAAAATAAATGATACTTACTTTGTCTCGATTTATAACACATTTCTAACTAATTCACCCACTTTAATAAAATTAGTTGAAAATAATAAATTAATAAATAACTTATATTATTATTCTAAAATTATCCTTGATTTTAATATCCTGAAGTACTAATATTCTCAAATAAGATTGAAGGAGAAAAACTTTATCCATTTATTTCAAATATTTATTATATTTTAGAAAAAAAAATGTAAATTAATTAAAGATACTTAAAAAAGAAATAATTGGTATACCATTCAAAACCGTAAATTTTATAAGTTAAGACACATGAAATATTAACCAACTTTCTTAATTAAGACCAAAATGATTACTTTTTTGTATTTGAAATTTAGAGAAATAGTTACCAGCCCACCCATTTAAAATTGAACAAGACAAAGTAATCAGAAAAATAAATTAGTACATAAAAATGTATTACTGTTCGGAAATAATAAAGTTAAAATCAGTGAAATTCGTTAATTTAATATATTAACTATATTTAAAGTGTTATTTAAGTGGTAATAATGAAATATATTTGACAATTAACATAAATAGTTAAATTTACAGATTTAAATAAAAAGAATTAGAAACTTAAATGAAACCATTCATAACATGACAATGTCATCAACTTTTATAAGCAAAGATGTCCTTTTACATTAAAATTTATGTTTTCAAGTAGCGTATGGAGTATACATTCATGGAGAAATAAAAATAAATAAAGTGATGCATTTAAAATTTCCTTTTGAAAGAGAAGATAATGTATAATGAGGTTATAAATAGTACGATACATAACGCACTTCATTGTGCGATCAACGGTGGATGGTAGTGCAACGTGTCTCAGAGGGCCTCAGCATTTGTCCCCACCCGTGTAACCTTAACATCTCCCGGGAAGCGAATCGGGGCATATACGTAATCTCGCACAACATCCACGTTTCCTGTTCAACCGAACCCCTCTTTCGGGCCTATATATATGAAAGCGCTGTGATAGTTTGAAAACGCAGGCTAGAGAGAGAAAGAAGAGAGAGAGAGTGTGTGAGAAAATGCTCCGAGTCTCAGAGACTGTAATAGAGAGAGAGGGAGTGTTTGTGACTCTGCAAGAGTATCTTCGATGATTGGAAGAACCAAACACCGAAAGAGGAAAACGGCATTCGCGAATCTGCGAGAAACTCTCATTTCCTGAGCATTCTTCTCTCCCTCTTGCGTTTTAGTCTCCACTGTCGTCGTTTCGGTTTCCGATACTCGGAAGCGTTTTTGCGCGCGAGTGATGAGTCGTTTAGGGTTCAAACATGAGGTCTACGATGGCGACAAGCACGTCGGCGAACTTGACGTTTTTCCGACGACACCGTTTCACAACTTCCGCTTCCCCAACAACGAGATTCGCATCCACCACTTCAGCGCCAAGAGCGAGCGCTGCCCTCCGCTGTCGATCCTTCAAACCATTGCCGCATTCAACGTCCGTTGCAAGCTCGATTCCTCAGTCGCCGCAGAGCAAAAGGAACTAGTCTCCATCCACGCCAGTTGCTTCTACGAGATGAAGGTTAAAATCAATAAATTAAATGCGCGAAATGAGTAAATAAAGCTTTTATTTTCTGCAATTTTAGTGTTTCTGACAAAAACGGTGCGTTTTAGACGGCGGTAGTGGTGGTGAACGATGAGGAGATTCACCTCGTTTCGATGCCGAGCAAAAGGAAGAAGTTCCCCTGCTTCTGGTGCTTCGCGGTTCCTGTAGGACTTTACGACGCGTGTTTGGGGATGCTGAACCTCAGGTGTCTGGCGATTGTGTTCGATTTGGACGAGACTCTCATCGTTGCCAACACGATGAAGTCGTTTGAGGATAGAATTGAGGCCTTGAGGGGCTGGCTTTCGCGCGAGATCGACCCGTTGCGGGTGCAGGGGATGTCCGCGGAACTTAAGCGCTACCTGGAGGACCGGTTGCTGCTGAAGCAGTTTGCAGAGAGCGATTGTGTGGTGGATAACGGGAAGGTGTATAAGGTTCAGATGGAGGAGGTGTCGCCGCATTCCGGTAGCCACGAGAAACTGATTCGTCCGGTTGTTAGGCTGCAAGATAGGAATATTGTACTCACACGCATCAATCCTGAGGTTTGTCACTTTATGGTTATTAATTTGCTGCGACTTTTGTGACTATAGTTGCGCAGTGAGAACTTTGTCTGTGTTTGTATTTGGTTTTAGTTGCTGGCTAGTTTTCTGGTGTTTGGGCTTTGGGGTTATTTTTATGGAGAGTTGAGAGGTGGTTGGAGATTTCTCGATGGGGATTTTAGGGTTTAAGTTTGTTTTTTTTTTTTCCGAATAGGTGAAGTTTAATGGGAGCATTGGTTTTCAACTAGTTTTCGTATTTATCTACTTTATTACTGCTTTACTCATGTAAATGAATGCTTTCAGAGATTTGGGTTAGAAGAGTAGAGTTTTGCTCGGTAGTTTTTGGCGGAATTAGGAATGTTTTATTAATTATAAGGGGGAGAGACAAAGAATAACAACATTTTGTGTTTTATTGATATGTGACATTCTGCTTTCTTTAATCTCGTATTTTGGATGATTGGCCATTTAAGAGTTATTATGGTTTAGTGTTTTGTGTTATTCCTTCTTATTTACAGTTTCAGCTTTTGCTTATTTGTTTGTTTGCCTGTGTAAATTGTAACTTCAAATTATCAGTTGAGTTACAAAAACAAGTTACGAGCTAAATAACATTGCTGAGTGGCAAATAACATTGCATTAAGTCTTAATTCTAGCTTTCTATTTCGATTAAATTGCTTGGTGGCTACTGATTCCTGCATATGCTTATCCTTGTTATGGATGTATATGGTATCAATGTACTGGGGCAGGCTTTTGGTTTGCTTAATGGATTGACTTTGTTTAATTTGTTGTAGTTAAGCATTCTAATTCATCTTCACCCCATCTCTCTCTTTAGAAAATAAACAAAATACAAACTTGATTTTTTTTTTCATATGAATTTGTAAGCATGTGGTGTAGTTATTGATTACACTTAATTGGTGTATTTGTGTGTGGAAGCCTTTTGATATGTAGGGATTCTTAATGTGCTTGATTTTTTTACAGATTCGCGATACTAGTGTATTAGTGAGATTACGACCAGCATGGGAGGATTTAAGATGCTATTTAACTGCAAAAGGACGCAAGCGGTTTGAAGTATATGTTTGTACTATGGCTGAAAGGGATTATGCTTTGGAAATGTGGAGGCTTCTTGATCCTGAGGCTCATCTTATAGGTCCAAAGCAAATCCTTGAACGTGTCATTTGTGTCAAATCAGGTATGATTCATTTTTGTTCCTAATTATTTAAACTTTCTGTGAATAATCTTGCTTTAACAAGATACATTTTTCACAGAATTTTGAAATGAAAGAACCTCTTAAAATAAATTGTTCTATCTTGTATTTTTGGTTATTTAACCAATACAAATTGCACAACTTCGTTTTTGCTTTATGATGTCCTGTTGTGGGTTCTTATTGTGGCTAATTTCTTCTTGGCTGCAATTCATTTTCTTATTGTGCAATTTTCAGGCTCTCGGAAATCTCTGCCAAATGTTTTCCAAGATGGCATGTGCCATCCGAAAATGGCAATGGTGATTGATGACCGGTCAAAGGTTTGGGAAGACAAGGACCAGCCTAGGGTTCATGTTGTTCCTGCCTTTACTCCTTATTACGCTCCTCAAGCAGAGGTGCAATTTTATAATAATTATTGCAAAAAATATTTTCTTCTAAATGTCCATGGTAGAGACTTTAACTTTAGTATTTGTTTTATTAGACGGCCAATGCAGTCCCAGTCCTTTGTGTAGCGAGAAATGTTGCATGCAATGTCAGAGGTTGTTTCTTCAAGTAAGTTATATGATATTTAGTTTCATTAGCTCAAATAAACTTCCCACCATGAATAATAATTATTTTCCCATATTCTCAGAGAGTTTGATGAGAGTTTATTACAAAGAATTGCTGAAATCTTCTTTGAAGATGATATTGGATCTTTACCTCATCCTCCAGATGTGAGCAACTACTTGATGTCGGAGGTATTACACTGGAAGATATGTGTTTTCTAGTTTATATTGGTGTTGAAGAGGCTTATTTATTTGTTGCTCTAATATCACCATGTTCACTGGATGACAGGATGTGCCAAATGGTAATACTAATGCCCCACTCAGTGAAGGAATCAATGGTGCAGAAGTTGAACGGAGGTTAAGCCAACCAGTAAGTTTCCTTGGTTTTCAATGTATTATTTCTGATCTATGTTGTAGCAATGTTTTCTCAGACTTTCTAGTAAATCTTGGTAGGGATTTCTTTTCTGTGATGAATGTTGGTATTTACGTGCATGGAACATTTGTAGATACTACAATAACTGTCCCTTTATTTATTGTATTGTTCTTTTCAGGGTGATAAATTTCCTGTTGACTTAGTTGCCCAACCCATGGCCAACGGTGTTGAGTTCAGACATGAACCCTCTCAGCCAACTGCTGGTATTATTTCAGGTGTCACTGGCCCTGGATCTTCAAGAATGCTGATTCCGTCATTGAGTATGGAACATCACACGCTATTAGGATTTCTGCATTGTACATTCGAAAATGTATGCTTTCTTTTGATGTTTTATCTTTACCAACCTTGTTTCAGAACCTGGTTTGCTTGGACCTCCGGTCAAGCATGAAGGCAGCTCTGTTGATCGTGATTATGACATGCGAAAAGGTGTTCTAGGCATGAGACATGGTCCAGATATAAGAGGTCAAATTTCAGCTGAACCTCCTCTGATATCAAGGCCACCAAATCAAGCATCAGCATCTTCAATAACGCAGCCATTTGGAGGTGGGTTGGTAGAAGATGATATAACCAGCAGAACTCAGACAAATAATTGGTCTATAGCATCTGGTAAAGAATCTAATGTAGTAAAGTCCGAAAAGCATCAGGCTCAACTGAAACCATTTTCTCATAGTGTCGTAGGTTCACCTCCCAATGTCGTACATCAACAAGCACCGCAACTTAAGACTGAAGAGGTTTGTCAATAAGCATTTGTTGCCTCCCACTTTTTACTATGTTTTAAGTGTTCTTGGATTGGAATACTGTTTCGTGATTTGAAATATTGCTTATATGCAGGCAACTTCTGTTTCTGATTTGCAGAGGCAGAATGCTCCATCTAAGCCTCTGCTATCTGGTAAAGTTTATTTTCATAATATATTCTGATTTTAGTCTTTTAAGTTGTATTTGATACTCTTATATGTATGATCAATAGTGTTTGAAAATTGACCAGATACTATGGACAAGCTAGTTTCTGGGCTTTTCATTTTCATTTTATTTGCCTATAATAATTGCTGTTTTCCATGTTTTGTTATCGACCCAACATTCTGCAGAGGATGGGATATCTCAGAATCATGCATCTTCTAATAGTAAAGATCTTCAAAATGAAGCTGGAAAATTGAACTTATTACCACCTCTATCCATTCAAGTGCTGCAGGAAATTGGGAGGCGATGTAACTCGAAGGTGTGCGTGGCTTCTTCTCCTAACTGATCAATTTTTTTCTTTCTTTCTTAATTGCATTTTGACGTTTTTCATTTATAGGTTGAATTTAAGTCCATTCTAAGCACCAGCAAAGACTTGCAGTTTTCCGTTGAGGTCAGTGAAATTTGCTTTCTTGTCTTCTTTTTTTTTTTTTTTTTTTTTTTTTTTTTTTTTTTTTTTTTTTTTTTTTTTTTTTTTTTGCAATGCCTGTGTAAGCATGTCAGGTGAACAATTATTCTTAATTGCAGTACTCTTTACTTATGTAGTATGAGTTGTGTCATACTAATGTGCAGTAGTTGATCAGTGTTTTTAAACTAGAATTTGTTATATGGCTATTTGTTTGTTACCCATGGTCTGAAGTATTTATGGTCTTCTCTGTTTTAAGTGATTCATTGCCTGTGTTTTAAATTTGTCTTGTGACTTGGTTTAGGTACTATTTACCGGTGAGAAAATAGGTGTTGGCATGGGTAGGACGAGAAAGGATGCTCAACAACAAGCTGCTGAGAATGCCCTTCGAAGCTTAGCAGGTAAGTGTTCAAGTCAATTCCAAAAATGTATTCTGATTTTGTTGTTTCTTTTAGTTTATGTTTAAAATTTATTGGAATATAGTATATACAAATAATACAGGCTGATGGGTTAGTTATTGTTGCTGTATCCAGTGTGACATCATTGGTTGTCGTGTTTACGGGGATCTATGGAGATTTTCTTTGCTTTTTGGTTAGTGATAACATACTTGTTACTTGACAAGAAGTATTTGAATCTGCCCTTGCACTCCATCAACTATGCATGCCTGTAGAATAGTTTCGAGGTTCTTTATTTTTTATGGTTTGTGAAATTGCAAACATTGATTATTGAAGGAAATTTAACAATTGGGAATGAGTTCAAGAATATCTTGTAGTACCCGACGTTCAGTCTATGTTAACTGTTAGGGTAGAAAATATCAGCATACTTGGTCCAAGAGGTAAATATTTTTTTATACTTTATTCTCTGGACTCAAGGAATTGCTTCTCTGCATGACACTGGTAGATGCATCATGCTAAGTCATTGTTACTAGTCTAACTAATTTTTTGCCCCTTTATTTGAACTATAGTAAGTTCTGAATTATTTTTTTGCTGTATGGAATTTACAGAGAAGTATGTGGCGCATGTGGAGCCTCAGTGCAGAGTCGTTGATAAAGAATTTGACAAGCTTTCTCTTGGACGTGACAATGGTTTCTTGTGGGATGTGGTTAATCCTGAATCCAATGAACTGCAAACAGAAGATGGAGGAGTGCCCAGAGAAAATGCTTCTGAGGTGGGTTTTCTTAATGTTTTTAGTAGTTGATTTGACTTGTTTATTTAAGGAAATAGGTGATGCTTGGATAAGGGGGGTATGTGGACTAGAAATTCCAGATGAAAGTGGTTGCTTAGAGAAATCACATCGTTTATGGAATTGTGTAGCATCAATGTGAAGGCTAAATCACTGAATGGGGAGTGAACTGGCTTCACGTCTGGTACTGCTGTCTTAGACAGGCTTCTTAAGTTTCGGCTTAAAAGGTAATGGCTTGGTGGTTAGTCCCTGGTATCTACCCATTATCCAAGTACACCCTTATCATTTCAACCGTATTGTTGCAATTGCTTGTCTCTCATTATTGTCTTCCAGTTCAGTTGGAAAACAAGAAGTCATCTATTACTTTTTCCATAAGTTTATGCTATTGGTTTAATTGTTTCAATAACAGTTGGTTAAGGGTTGACACATGGAATTTGTACAGACTCAAATAATTGGTGCCATTGATAGTAATTGAACTTGGTTGTTTTCTGGGATCTTTATTGTGTGGTTTGCTGTATACCTTTAGGGGAAAAAGTTGATATACTAGGCCCTGTGTTATTTTTCTAACTTCTCACGTGGATTTAATTATCTGTATCAATTCACTATGGTTTTCAGGCTTGGGATGCTGAGACTAGATCAAGTACACCTAATGCCATTAATCAACAAATGGAAAAGCGTATGAGCTCCCCGAGGTAACATAAAATAAGATTTTATCTGAAAGTGTGAAAGCAAGAATTATTGGTTTTGAACTCTTGTATCTCATGTTTTCCCTCTCTATGTTTCTGTTTATTTTCTTCCTCCAGAATATATATATATATATATATATATATATATATATATATATATATATATATATATATATATATATATATATAATGGTGTCTTTATGACTACCCGTCAAAGACTAGGATCTATATCTAAACTTAATGATTTTTGATTCCTGAAACTGGTTGTTAGGAGTGAGTATTTCATATCATAAGGGGTGTCCATGCTTAGTTTTCTTTATTTACTTTCAGAATGGCTCATTCAGTTTCCAATAAACGATTGAAGGAATGAAAATGTTGGGAAGATAAACAAGATTTACCGTCAGTGAAGCAACTAGAAATGGGCCTTTTGAATTCTCAGGACGGCACATTATCATTTTGTACGAGAAAAGGTTTTGATGTAATTTGCTCCTGTAATATCTATGGCATAGCGGTTGTAGATATGCTAAGGTAAATTTTCCTTGGCTAAATTCTGTTATAGAGAAGGGCATTTTTTTTTGGTTTTGCCCTACTATTTTCCTCATTTACAGAATGTTTGTGTAGCCTCCTTTCCAATATTAGTTGGAATATTAATTACAAGAAAATCATTTCTCCTTTGTTACCAATCGGCTTTTCTTAAGCATTGGTGTCTTCTGATTTGACTGATTAATATTTTTTAGTAGTCACTTTAATTAGTATCCTGAGATATTTGTATGATCATTTGGTTTCATTAAGTGACTAGTAATCGGTTAAGAGTTTCAGTGTCTCTTTTTAAGGGGAGCTTTTGTCAGATTCAGACATTGGTCTTCTTTCACAAGCTCAACTTATGTATTGCAAGGTGACCTACGGTGGGTCATTTGATTATTAAGATGACCAATTTAAAATTTCTCCTTGCCATTTTTTTTTTCATTTAAAATATTCAAAATGTAATATTTCTCTGAATATTTGGGCGAGTTTATCGTGAATTTAGGATATAAAATATGTTTTTTAGTTTATAAGTAAAAAGAATGTGAAGTAATTAAATTTGAAGGATTTTTATCGGATGTGGTAAGAACTGGGATTCAAAGAGAAGCAATTTTAAAATTTCTGGAGTGAACTTTGATGTGTCGGCAGGTTGTGTATTATGTAAATAATAGAGTTACAAAAAAAAGAATATTGAATTTGAGTAATTTTAGATAGAAGAGAGGGTAGAAAGTAATTATAATCGTGTGTGGAAGGGGATTCCTACTGGAGGTGGTGATCGAGTTTTTTTTTTTTTTTTTTTTTTTTTCTTTCTTGGATATTAGTCAATAATAAAGTTAATGATGGGATATCTATCTAAAAAGATTGGTGATATTTAAAGAAAATTCAATAAGGTTTAAGTTATTAGTATGATGTAATAAAACAAACATCTGTTTTTCAGTCCATTTAAGTTTATTTCTAAAATAGATTAAAAATCCATCTTTCAGTTAATTCTTTGTTTTAAGTATTTTATTTCTCATTTCTTGATTAAACAATTCTGTATATATTTAAGATATAAAGTAATTTTAAAATTTTGGTTGCAGATATACTAAAATTGTGAATGAATTGGAGATATAAAGTAATTAAGAGGGAAATGAGTTTTGTGATATCCTATTTAATAAATAACACTAATAAATAAAATATCATATAATTATAATAATATAATTCTATTTAATAGAATAATTTTAATAAATAAAATACTACATAATTATAATAATATAGAGAAAAAGAGAGAAAGTATATTAGACTTTAATTATTACAATCATTCTAAAATATAATTAAAACAGAAGTTCATAAATATGTCTTACAACATAAAACAGATTGGTAAAAGGTTACTCAATAGATCAAAGAAAACAATCTTCAAAAAAGGCTTAACAATGAGCAAGATCTAACCTGCCTAACTAATCAGCAACATCATCATTATGTTGATCACTAGAGGTCTCTACATTTGCTCATACCGAATTGATGATCGTTGCAAAAAGGAAAACATCACAAAAAAAAAAACATAGCACAAACAGGAAAAAGGTAAGATAGAGAAAAAATAAGAAGCAAGCAAATTATTAAACACAAGCAACATGTGATAGCAAACCATGACAAACCCTATAACTCAATTATCCAGATACACGTAATAAAATCGGATTCACTAATTGCTTGCTTCTACTACTCTGTAGAGCCATTGCCAATGGATTTCACTCTATCACACACAAGATTAATTCATGATTATCTAAGATCATTATCCTGCCAAAGACTAAGACCTCCTGCTACTCTCACCACATGAACTAGTCTACTCTATATGAGTCTGACTAATTCATTACAATGTCAAGATGCAGCCTTAATTCTTAAGTCACTGCACACACTACTTTATCATCAAAAGAGATTTCTTCACGAAATTCCCACACCAAGTTCACATGTTATCTCACAATAATAATCATCTCATGTTAAACACATCAAATACTGTCTCAAAGCACCACATCATATATGCACAACATCATACCTTTAAGGAATAAAACAACCAATCATAGAAGAGAGCAAGTAATGAAGCATGTCCCTACACCATTCTCACTCAAGCTAAAAGCCTTCGCTTAAGTGATAAAATTTCTCTTGCTTAAGCTAGGCATTTTCGCCTAGATGTGAGTTTGAACAGAGGCATTGTAAGGTTCTGCGAGTTCTTGCTTAAGCAAGGCCTTCTCGCCTGAACGAGATTGCTCTTCTTTGCTCAAAGCTGAAGCCTCTCACCTGAGCGACAACTCGAGCAAAATCTTGGGTGAGTTTTCTGTTATTCTTGCTTAGGCGATAGTTGCTCGCTTGGGCGAGAAAACTCAGTTTCTCACCTGCTCACGCATGCAAATTCAGAAATCCATATCAAACCACAAGCAGTCCATTCTCATACAAGCACAAACATCAACCAAACATTTTAAACATGATTCAGAACCAAAAACATACAAGATGCTTCAAAAAAATGTTAAAAATCCTAACTTCCATTACCTCGAGCTAAAAACGAACTTGCAGGGAGAGAGCTAACAGAGAAAGCACCACAACTCTAGAAACAAACTAAAGAGTTAAAAAACATGGGCACAAAGATAAAAATGGGGCTTTAAGGAAGAACCCAAGACATAACCAATGCAACCGAACAGGAAATAGGGAAAAAACGAATGTGTGGAGTTCAACTTACACAGAGGGATGAAATGTTTTGTTTGATCCTTGGAGAACTCCGCAACAATCTCAGGTTCAGACTTTGTTCGAAGGAGTGGAAGCAGTTGAGTTAGAGGAAAATAAAGAATAGAAGCTGTTACGATAGGAGAAAGTTGAGAAAAAAAAATAAAGTGAAAACTAGGGATCTCTGAAAACAAACAAGTGGACTCCCTTTTTAATTAAACTGGATCCATATGTGAATGAAAAAGTGACCCTTACAAGTTTTTCTTTACTATTTTCTTTTTCTAAATTTGGTTTTTTACTCTGTCTAAATTTAAATTTTTTTGTAATATTTTTAAATGTTATGATATTAGTCTATCTTGATATTTGTTAATTAACCCAATTCCAACATATCATCATGTATCAATTGAAAGAACCGAAAAGATTAATCATCATAATACTTACAAATATCTTCAATCGTTTGAATCATACATAAGGTTTCCGTTTTCATTACAAAATTTTAATTGAATCCTCAACTTCTAAACTATCTCAATTGAGTTTTGTTTTTTGAAAATTTGTTCCAATTTGATCTTTTCCGTTAGGGCATCATTGACAACGTTAACTATGTACCATGTGTCATCTTGTTGTTTTTTCTTATTTTTTTTATAATTTTTTTATAATTTTTTTTATAATTTTTTTTCTTTTTTTCTTGTAAAAACAATTGACACATGTTAAATTAGGATTTTGCCACATGTCAACTTGTGATTTTTTTAATTTTTTTAATTTTTAAAATTAAAAAAAATTATAACGTGTCAAAATATGGTTCTGTCACATATCAATTATTTATGTAAAAAATCTCGATTTGGTCCCTGGAGTAATTTCATTCATTCCAAATTGAGACCAAGTTTATCTTTTATATTAATATTATAATTATATTTTTATTATAATAGATATTTTTAAATAAATCAAGTTTATTTAAATTTTGCATTGAATTTTGTAACTTATATAAAACTATTTTAAAATTTTACATTTGAATTTATAAAGTTGTTTAGAAATTATTAAAACAAATTTTTTAAATAAAGTTCAATGCAAAATTTAAATTTAAATAAAATTAATTTGGTTAAAAATATCTATTATAATAAAATTATCATTATAATATTGATATAAAAGTCAAATTTGGTCTCAATTCGAAAGGGATGAAATTACTTAAATTTACAAGGTTTGGACTAAATTGAGACAAAATGACAAATACAAGGACTAAATCGAGATTTTTCACATAAATAATTCACACGTGGCAAAACCATATTTTGACATGTGATAGTTTATTTTTAAATTAAAAAAATAAAAAAATCACAAGTTGACACATGGTAAAATCCTAATTTGACATGTGTAAACTTTTTTTTCAAGAAAAAAAAATTATTGAAAAATATTAAAAAAATAAAAAATAAATCATGAGCCGACACGTGACACACAGTTATTATCATCAGTGATATCCTAATACAAAGGATCAAATTGGAACAAATTTTCAAAAAATACGACCCAATTGAAAACTTAGAAATTGACCCAATTAAAATTTTGTAACTAAAACGAAAATTTTCGTGTGATTAAACTATTTTTTTTCTAAATTTGGTTTTTTAATCCGTCTAAATTTCAATTTTTTTGTAATATTTTTAAATGTTATGATATTAGTCTATCTTGATATTTGTTAATTAACTCAATTCCAACATATCATCATGTATCAATCAAAAGAAATGAAAAAATTAATCATCGTAACACTTACAAATATCTTCGATCGTTTTAATTTATACCGTTAAAATAAATATATTATTTTGAAACAGAGTCAAATCAATGAGAAAATTTTAATTTATTACGCAAATTAAATTAGAAAGTTGTTTTGTTGAGATTGGATAAGTGAATTATTATCTGGTGACCAAAATAATCCAATCCAAGTGCATCAAAATCTACTGGTGAGACAGTGTCTTAGAGTTAGAATATGCAAATATAAAGGGTATGTTATAGTCTGAATATTCTCTCAAAAACTATATTAAGAAAATGAAACTACGGCGAAATCACTACAAAAATTTTGCATATTTAACTTACTGTAGCTTCTTAAGATATACATATATAAGTAAATATTTAAAAAAAAAATAATTTTAGGATACAAAATTGTTTTGCTTATTTTAAAGAATATATATATATAATATTCATTTTATGTACACCTATTAAATATTTTTTTATCATATCATATTTTATAAATCTATGACTTTTATCCTTTCGTGTATATTAAATTTTGATGACTGTTTTACAAGTGTTGTAATAACTTGCTCGGTGGATTGTACTTTCACAGACAGCACTTTAGATTTTTATTTCGTGTGACTGTACAAAAAAATATATCATTGAAGTTTTTAGGGTTTTTACTTCCTTATTCATCATTTGACAATGTTCCGAATCAAATGACGTCAGAATATTAAATGATATATTTGTTGCACAGAATATTAAATTATTGTCTTTATCTCTTAAGATCAAAATTTTATTGATCATCAGATTTGGAATATCTTATGACGTCTTTGTATACATAGACAAATAATTCGTTTATTCTAAAAAAGTATAGACTATTTTTATGATAATATAGACTATTTTCAAATGGGACATGGTTATTCTCAGGTGAGATTTGAATCTTAGTTTCATTTCTTTTGACAATGGTGATCATATTAAACTCTTTTTAGCAAATTTTAGGTATAAATACAAATTTGGTATCGTAACTTTTTCGGAAAGTTCAATTTGATACTCGAACTTTAGGAATGTTTAATTTGATACCCAAATTTTTTAAACAAGTTTATTTTGGTACCTTCCGTTAAACACTATATAACACCGTTTGACTTTTGTTGAGGTGACACTGTGCAGGGCATACGTGACAGAAACAATGGTTGGGCACGTGATTTTTGTGGTAAAAAAAAATTCAAAGTAAAAAAATTGTGAAGTAAAAAATTTTAGAAAAACGTTGTTGTCGATTTGGGGGAAAATAAGGGATGTGAAATCGAAAATTTTGCAGAACGGAAAACTAGGGCAGAAGCAAAATTTGGGAATTAGGGTTCAGTGGTTGATTTGCGTTCAGTGATCGGAGAAGAAGGACGAAGATTTCCTTTCGTTCGTTGGAGAGGGCGAAGCTGGGAAGAAGAAGCTTCAGCGGTGGAAGATGGAGCTTTGGCAGTGGAAGATATAGCTTTGGCAGTGGAAGATATAGCTTTGGCAGTGGAAGAAGAATATTTGGTTATATTTGAGTTGATGAATGCGTGCTGATTTTTTTGATTTTCTACAGCCACCACTATTACACGACAAGCTTTGATTTCGCATCAACCATGAATTGTGAGAGCAAGAGGAAGATGATTCAGCCCTTGACATTTCTTCAATGTCTAGAAAAATCAGAAGAAGAGAAAACCACCTATTAGGGCACTCTCCACGAGATAGGACACTTAAAGTTTACAAATAAAGGGGATTCCAACTCATTTTATCTGAACCATTGTTTCTGTCACGTATCCCCAGCACAGTGCCACCTCAACAGAAGCCAAACGACGTTATGTAGTGTTTAACGGAAGGTACCAAAATAAACCCGTTTAAAAAGTTTGGGTACCAAATTGAACATTCTTAAAGTTTGGGTACCAAATTTAACTTTCCGAAAAAGTTAGAATACCAAATCTATATTTATACCTAAATTTTACATTTGAAATCAATGAATATGAATTGAATATGAGTTGATAATTTTGCTTTAAATAAAAATAAATAGGATGATTAATAATGAAACCTCACAGGTGCTTCATGAATCATGAGAGATATTTTCTTTAATACACTCCCTTTATCATGTCATGCTCCAATGATTACATCTTGTGTTGTGATTGAATTCTGAAATCGGTTGATTTAATTTCAGAATTTATAAGAACTATTTGTATTTCACATTTTTTTTATAATCAAGAGTACCGTAATGATGCTTAAATGTGTCATAATATTTTTTAATCATATTTTTCAATCATCAGTTTAGTCAACTGATCATTTTTTGTGGTCTTCTTTTTAATCAATTTTTTTTAATTATACTAAAAGAATTATTCTAAATTTATTCAAGAAAAATTTCAAAGAAAAAGTTACGACACTCTTGATTTCTAAAAATTTAAAATAAGAAAAAGTAAAGGAGACAATACCATTCTCTACTTCCATGAAAAATAAAAATTAAAACAAGTGAAGTTATGAATTTCTGCAGTTTTTTATAAAAAAAAAAAAAAACATATTTTACTAAA
>Ga0209589_1002339_pt1 | contig 32729 bp, 18 predicted proteins | sample CowpeawhiteBW_FD_187525 | JGI IMG/M metagenome (GOLD analysis project Ga0209589, IMG submission 187525) | Root nodule microbial communities of legume samples collected from California USA - Cow pea white BW (SPAdes) (version 2) | ecosystem: Host-associated > Plants > Roots > Nodule | place: USA...
GACATTTTTTTTCTTTTATATATATATATATATATATATATATATATATATATATCGGTAGACTATATAGAGAAATTGTTTTTAGAACTTTTAGGTGATTTTATTGGTGAAATATCTCACATTTTAATTTTATTAATCTAAATTATTTTTCAATTTTTCATAATTATATATCTATAATTACATATAAAAATATATATTTTATCCATAATTATGTTCTCAAAAACACAACTTAAATAGTTTGGTTTAAGTGAAATCAATCAGTTGAATTTTTTGTATAATTTGTTGATTTCACTTTGTTAGTTTTGAAATGGTGATTTAAGCCAAGAAGGGAGGGGTTTTGAACGGGCTTTATAAAAAAAATTTTGAAAGCTTAAACATTTTTTCAATTGAATCAAATAGACTGGAAAGTTAGGATGTAGATGCAACAAACCAGTACACTTTCAATCGATTAAAACATAAAATAACAGACTAATTTGTTCTTGAACTATGAAACAGTCGATTAAAAAGCCAAATCAGTCGGCTAAAATACTGGAGATTTATGCAGAATGCAGAATTTGCAGATTTAACTCAAACAACAATCTTTTACATACAAAACTTGTTCCAATCAATATTTTTAACAAGTGTACAACCTCATATTACACAAGAACGCATTAAATCACACCTAAGAACGAATTGCTTGGTTTTCTTGAGTTTTTAAAAAGATTCAAAGTGAGTGAGATGTAAAACATCCCTAAGGAATATTACTTAAATAAATAAATAAAATGGGAAAAGAATTTAAAACGTCGTAGTATTATTAAATCCAAAACGCTGAAGAATTTAAATTAATACTCAATGTGACTAAACTTAACTGAAATTAAGCAAAAGTATTACAAATTCCAATATCCCAAACGAAATACTAAAAACATAGTAAAAATATCCCTAGCTCTACTCCCAGCTAGCCCTCACTCCGTCGCATGAGCACCCTCAACATCACCTGTACCATCACTTGCTCCCGTGTAACGAATCACACGATCATCGCTATACACAAACAGAAAGGGTGAGCTCAAAAGAATATAAGAAACATATCAATTGAATAATATCAATACACCCAATTACATTCTCATATCTGGACCATGGTCACATACTTAATACCCCCATAGCTTTTCAACTTCCAATTTAACAACAAAGTTAGCCATGGACTCAGGATTTATGATGCTCACACGAACCTGCCCGCTCGTGGTCATGTCTCTACGAACCTTCCACTTGTAGTCGTACTCTACGGACATGCCCACCCGTAGTCCAACACATGTGATCCACTAGCTACGTACCTCCCCGCACGCAACATCTCTCAACTATGAGCACAGATCATACGAACTTACCTCGCTCGTATCCCCATAGGAGAGTAAATATGTATGAACCTCCCCGCTCATACCATCACATGTCAACCACCATCCATGAACCTACCCGCTAATGGCTCAGCATCTCCTAATCCACGTTCTCATCAATGCGTACAAACAATACACACAAACTGCACTAAACTCGCTTGGGCTATAAGCTTTAGCTTAAGCGACCAGGCCTGTCTCGCTTAGGCTAAGCTTTCTCGCCTGAGCAAGCGTGCTAACCTGGTTTATCTGCGAAGTCTCACTTAGGCGAGTCTCTCCTCGCATGGGCGAGTCTTTCCTCGCTTGGGCGAGATCACCCTTCGCCTAACACCCAAAAACTCTCGCCTAGGCGGCGAGTTAAGCACAACACAAGTTAAACACGAGGTCTCGCTTAAGCGAGAACCTCTCGCATAGGCGAAAAGCCTTGTCTCCCAAACATCAACCTCCTCACCTACGCGAGGTGCCCAAAACAGGGTCTCACACCCCTCGATTTCTCGCTTAGGCGAGAGATACTCGCTTAAGTGAGATAACAGGTCGCTTAAAAGCCTGACACTCCGCCTAACCGAGTAGCTCGAGTAGAAATAGCATCAAGACTCTGCAACTCTCTCCTAGGCGAGCCTGGCTCTCCTGAGTGAGATTAGCAGATGGTATCCATGTTCACGCACGCAGAAACCAAACCAATTGCCCCAAATTCACATTCAACATTAACAAAACAATTCATCACATAACCCCCAATTTCACATCACATTGAGTACGATAATAATCTCATCTCATGGCAATGATACAATTTATTCATGTCCAATGCAAAATGCACGAAATTGTTACCAACATGCATATAGATACGAAAAGAGCTCCCTTAACTTGAAATTCCTTGCTCCAAAAGGTCTTTTAGCCTTAGCTTTGTGTTAGCCAAAACCCTCCTTTGTTCTCCCACAGAAAAAAGTAGCTCTTCTCTCAACATACAATTGACATACATAGGACTCGAACCCAAATCCTCTCACATAATAAAGTACTATCAACCATTTGAACTAGTACTTTTCCACGTCATATCACTCCACATTAAATGCCTTAAAGGCTTCTACTACCTGCATTTATTAAATAATTAATTTATTAATTATTTAAATTTCTCGGGTCTTACAAGATGAGAGAGAGAGAATTGCACAGTTGTTTTTATACTGGTTCACTCAATCACAGAGCTACATCCAGTTTACCAGGACAATATGAGCATGATTTCCACTATATTCAAAAGTTTTACAAATCACATACCAAAATTACACTTTTGAACAAAGAAACTCACAAGATTTTTGACTCACACAAAAATCTAGACACACACCCTGCAGGAATCACACTTACAGACCTGAAATCACATCAGGCAAACCAACTAGAAGCACAAGAACATCCAAATCAGATGGTGGTTGTCCATAGCCAACCATACATGTGTTCTTCAAGCTACTCACAAGCCAAAATGCCTCTAAGATCAACCAAGATCTTCAAACCACGAGTTGCAGCTGTGTATTGCAGAGATAGAGTTTTCCAGAGAAGAATGACAAAGTTTCATGCTAAAAAACTCATATTCGCACCTCTGCTCTTGAAAACACAACTTATATAGTCTAGTTTAAGTGAAAACAGCCGATTGAATTTTTCATATAGTCAGCTGATTTTACTTGACTTAATTGAAATCAATCGATTGAAAAAATAATTCAACTGAATGAATGCATTCATACCATAAACTATATACAACAAGATTTTTAACCTGTTAAAACCCATTTTAACATATTAAAAGAAACACACCAAGGCACACAAGACATCTAACCTATGTCATATAGCCTACCAACATGATATAACACTAAAACATTACATTTAACATGTTATTTTCAGATTTAACACACTAAAACTTAATCTTCAAGTGGATTTTCATCAATCTTCATCAAAGACCTATGATATTCATGCACATGGATTTATCAATTCTTTGCTTCAAGCTTGCTTGTGCCAACACACTTGACTTAACTGAAATCACTCGATTGAAAGACAATTCAACTGATTGAATACATTCATAGCAAAAACTATATACAATAAGGTTTTTAACGTGTTAAAACCCATTTTAACCGATTAAAAAGGACACACTAAGACGAATAAGACATCTAACCTCTGTCATATAGCCTACCAACGTGGTATAACATGTAATCATTACATTTAACACATTATTTCTAGATTCAATACAATAGAAACATAATCTTCAAGTGGGTTTTCATCAATCTTCATCAACCACATATGATCTTTATGCACTTGGCTTTATCAAATATTTGCTTCAAGCTTGTTAGTGCCAATAAAATATCCCATAAAAGGAGAAAAAATGGAACAAACATACATGGAATGAGAGGTTAGAAAGATGAATAATATTATTACATACAACACTGGAAAATCTACCCTGAAAATAAAGATGTTAAACCTTGATTATAGCAGACGAAAAATAATGCAAAAAGAAACACAACAACATGGTAAACCATCCATATTTTTAGAACACAAACATTCACAACATCAATGGAAAGATTCAACCTTCACTATGACAGATACGAAATACATGACCCACAAATATCTACACACTTATTTCACGGACAAAAAATAACAAAGATAAGAATAAAACCTGAAAACCTAGTAGAAGAAACTCAACATATGGAGGAAAAGCGAAAGCACCAAATGAAATAGCTAAAAGACTCATATATACTTTTTTTCCTGCTATACTTTTTGAAATTTATCCATTAATCAATCATGAAACCAAACTAATCAATAGAGAAGAACGGGAAATGCAAAAATACCATAAAACCAAACTCATTTATTAGTGTAATGAAGGCCAAGGTATAATAATAAAGTGAAGACAGTAATAAGGGAAAAGACATAAAAACCTAAAAAATGGACATGAGTCAAAATGATAAAAAATGATGGAATTGTAAATTTAGTTGATGTTGTTTTTCTTATATTAGTATATATATATATATATATATATATATAAATTGTTTTTAGAAACTTTTAGGTGATTTTTTGTGTGAAATATTTCACATTTTAATTTTTTTAATATCAATTATTTTTCAATTTTTTATAATCATATATCTATAATAACATATAAAAATATATCTTTTATCCATAATTACATGTTTATGCTCTCGAAAACACAACTTATATAATCTAGTTTAAGTGAAATCAATCGGTTGAATTTTTCGTACAATCTGTTGATTTTAGTTGACTTAACTAAAATTTGTCGATTGAAAAATAATTCAACTGATTGAATACATTCATACCAAAAACTATATACAACAAGACTTTTAACTTGTTAAAACTCATTTTAACCTATTAAAACTCATTTTAACCGATTAAAAATGACACACTAAGACTAATAAGACATATAACCTTTGTCATATAGCCTACCAACATGGTATAATATGTAATCATTACATTTAACACATTATTTTTAGATTCAATACAATAGAAACATAATCTTCAAACAGGTCTTCATCAATCTTCATCAACCATATATGAACTTCATGCACTTGACTTTATCAAATATTTGCTTCAAGCTTGTTTGTGGCAACAAAATATCCCATAAAAGGAGAAAAAAAATGGACCAAACATACATGAAATGAGAGGTTAGAAAGATGAATAATATTACATACAACATTGGAAAATCTACCCTGAAAATAAAAATGTTAAACCTAGACAAAAAATAATGCAAAAAGAAACACAACAACATGGTAAACCATCCATATTTTTAGAATACAAAAATTCACAACATCAATGGAAAAATTCAACTTTCACTACAATAGATACGAAATACACAATCCATAAATATCTACACACTTATTTCACAAGAAAAAAAAACAAAGATAAGAACAATACCTGAAAACCTAGTAGAAGAAACTCAACAAATGGAGAGAAAGCGAAAGCACCAAATGAAAAGGCAAAATGAAATAGCTAGAAGACTCCGATATACTCTTTTTTTTCTGCTATACTTTTTGAAATTTATCCATCAATCAATTATGAAACCAAATTGATCAGTAGAGAAGAACGAAAAATGCAAAAATACCATAAAACCAAACTCATTTATTAGCATAAGGAAGTCCAAAACAGGTTTTGGGGTATAACGGTAAAGTGAAGATACTAATAAAGGAAAAGACAAAAAAACCTAAAAAGTGAACTAAGTGTCAAAATGATAAGAAAGGGTGGAATGGTAAATTTAGTAGACTTTGTTTTTCTTATATTGGTATAAACTATATTGAGAAATTTTTTTTAGTAACTTTTAGGCATTTTTTTTGTGTGTGAAATATTTCACATTTTAATTTTATTAATATCAATTATTTTTCAATTTTTTATAATTATATATCTATAATTATATATAAAAATATATCTTTAATCCATAATTACGTGTTTATGTGTTTTTTTTATTATACTAAAAAATTATTAAACTATGAAATAATTTTAGCGTAATTACTAAAGAGTAAAATTAAAAAATATATATAATATAACAAAAAAAATATTCGGTATATATATATATATATATATTGTTTTATATTGGTAATAATCAAAATTAAATAATTATAATTAGTGAATATACATGTTTACACACATATATATGTTTTTTTTCTTTTTATTGTAACAAAAATGTATTAAATTATAAAATAATTTTTATTAAAGGTTATTATGAAAATAAATAATTTGCATAAATATTTTATTATATAAATAATTTTTTATTATAAATAATTATATAAATTTTAAAAAAATTAATTATTAAAAAATAAAATTAAAAATAATTTTTATTAATAATTATTTAATTTTGAAAAGATATTTATTAAAATTAGAAATTCTACCTTTTGTCGTGTTGGGTACTCTAGCTTCCCTTTATACGCTCCGTCTCTCTCTCTCGCCCTCCCCCACTTCCTAAAATCCTGGATTCCCTCCCAACAAAATTTAACATGCCTACCCTCACCAATTTCTACGCCATTCAAGATTTATCCCACCACAAAACCAAAGACGATTGCTGGATCCTCATCGATGGAAAGGTTTAACCTTTTCCACTATTAACTCCTTTTTCTCTCCAATTCCCTATATGGGTTTTCTCTTCTTGCTTTCATGCCTTTTATTTTCTATAAAATCTCTGTAGTTGTGCTCATCCCCCTCATAATTTCTGTTTTCTTTTCTTTAGTATTGCTTGCCCTCTAGGATTTGATTTATGTCCTATGATGTTTTTGGGAATATGTAATTTAAGGTTTTGAACATTTTGGTTGTTTCTCTATATAACTCAACTAATAAATGCATGATCTACTGACTAACTATCTTAGATACTTCTCTATCATCTTGTTCTCAGTGGAACTTTACATACCTTTGGTTGGGGAATACCTCATATCTTATGTTTTTGTTTTTCTCCCACACTTTTGAAATTTTTGTGACATTTTTTGGGATCCCACGTCAGTCTAGACATAGGATCAACTATGTTTTCGTTTTTCTCCCACACTATTGAAATCTTTCTGATATTTTGTTAGTTCTACTACTTTAGTATGCTATTTACCAAACATTTTATAAGCTAAAACAGCGTAGGAGTGTCCATCACTGTGACAAATGAGGAAATCAGTTACCTTTTTCTTTGAAGAAAGAAAGGATTAAAAGCTGTGGTTAATATGTAATGGACTTTTATATTAATTAGTGACACTGACACTAACACAGGCTTTTTAACTGATTGTTTTTACATATATTAGTCAAGAATATTTCTCATGTTTTTAATCTTTATTGTTCTTGTAAAAGGGATTGTTTACTTTCAATTTTTATCTTCCATGATTCAACTGGAAATAAATCTGCTGATAGAGAGCCTGGTATAACTACCAGACCATGGGGTTTACCAGACACTAATGTGGTCATCCTATTCGTCCTTGATGTGTTACGTCATTCTTGACTTAGATATGTTTATGTAGTTTCAGAGACTTCTTGCTGGCAACTGCATCTCTTGGGAGTTATTTTTTTCTATGTATTAAAACATTATGATAAAATGGTCTCTTCTCAAAGAGGGTATTTTGAACTCAAAGAAAATAATGCACCTACTTTTCACACACAGATTTTCACGAGCTGATGTTGGTGAAAAGCTGATGTTGGTTTTTTTTGTCTGCATTGCATTGCTTTCACTTGTTATTATCTTCTCCATCATACAGAAATGTTATAATAATGGTATATTTGGATTCTTATAGTTTTACAAGTGTTATTATGTTTGGAATTTTGTTGTTCTCTGTTTGAAATGGTTGTAGTACTGGACCTATAATATTTAGTGCAAATAAGGTTGTCTATCTCAAGAGTTTAACCTCATGGGGCTTTTGTGGACTAGGCTCAAACTCATAAGAGTTTACCAAACATAAAAATACTATTGAATACATTTGTGCATATACATTAGAGTTAAACGGTTATGGACTTAAGAAGTTGGGAAATAAGAACAATTGTTCTTCCATTTGATGCTGAATGGATGACTAAATGGAATAATGTTGATCTTGAGCAACATCGTGGGGATGGCAACATTGTGAACTACTTGAAAGTTCAAGTACTCCAACTTCAAATACTTTTGAGATTGATAATTTAGCTCTTGATGCTAATCTTAAAGATGCTTTTTTATCTGAGGAAGAACTTGATTGATGTTATCATGGATCATGAAGAACACACATAAGGAGGAGTAACTACCATAAGCATGGCCAAAGTAGGGAGAAGAGAGTCTAGGCTATCAAGGAGGCTTCTTGGGGGGTGTTGACTAGAAGCAAGGCTAAGAACGAGTTGGAGGAAAGGCTTCATCAAGCCAGCAAATTAATAAGGACTATTAGAAATAATAAAGGTAGTTTAGAATGAGTTAATCCTACCTTCTGTTCATTTTATAGTATAATTTGGGATTAATTCTTTATCTATTATATTCTAGGCACCCTGTTTGGTTTTAGATTAACCAAACCTAAGTTAGAATAGGATTGATACGTGTGCCATATGCTTTACAATTCGACAAAGCTCTCGGCAAAAAATCTATAAATAGGGACCAAGTGAGCTTGTAAACACAACTTGGAAAATAAATGACATTGATGTTGGTTTGAGAAGTGTCTGAATCTTCTTCTACTTAAAAGCCCTATCTTAGGTGTATCATATCCTAAGTGGCTACACTCCTTTCTCTTTGCCTAATCTTGGTGAGTCATATCCTAGTAGGAAGAGTGTGCAACTATTCCATGTTCCTTTTCGAACTCCAAGATCGGAGTTCCAATTGAACATACATGTATCTTTTTTCCCTTCCTTTTCCATTTTGGGTTTCTATTATTTCTTCTTCTCTTCTTTGAAGCTTGCTTGATCAAACCACTCTTAACCTATAGCAACCAAGAACCGATCACTTCTAAACTCCATCTTGCACCTTGCAAACCTCATGGCCCAGTAAAAAACATCACCAATGCAATTAAAGCTTTCAAGAACCAAGCCAAGAATCACCGACCCTTGAACATAGCTTGCAATTAATCCATATTTCATCCACCTAAATTCATCTATAAATCAAACCAAAACCAAAGACACCTTCCCCTAGGCATCCACAACACAATCAGGACATCAAAACCCATCACCAGCTAGCTTCCACAAACATTAGCCTTCATAAACTTCCAAGATCTCCTTCAATATTTGAGCAAGATCCATAGAGTTTGACTACCTTATGGTCATCTTTTACCCCATCAAAAATATGTAATGGTATCAGTAACCTGAATTGTGCTTCTCGAACTAACTTTGTGGTGGACTGACATTTAAAAAATAACTATTAACATAGCAACAGTTACCAAGTTATTGACTGAGTGACTCATCAGGATGGAGCTTCAACATTTCCTTGATTTCTTCCTTTTCAGACAGTAAAAAATAATCCTTTTCAAATACATTTGATCTGAGCACTTCAGGAATTTCCGGTCCATCTCATATTGTCCCATATACTTATTGAGTCCAATTGTTTCAATGCCAATTAATGTTCATATGATTTTTTAATTATCAAATCTTATAATCTTCTAATTCCTGTGGTGGGAAAACACACTCTACTTATGTTCTCAGTGAACCCCTCCACCGTTGAAACCAGCTTAGGACATAGCCCTCCTTAGCTCTACAACACGAACTGCTTGAATTTCTCTTCATATGTTACCTTCTTCATTTGGGAACATTTCTACATTCTCCCTACCCTCACATATATGCATCACCCTACAGGCAATTCTATAGCCCTGAGTCCTGTTCTTCAATATTTTGATAACCATAGACCTATAGATAGTTTGGGTAGTAGTTGCGTGTGATCCCCTACTACACTTATGTTTCTCCTACTGCATACCTATTTAATGATTGTTGTGATATCAGATTCCCTTTTTAGTCTTTTCTGCTCTTTAATGAACTCTGTCCTGTGGTTGTATAATCACAATGTTATATGCTTTGTTGCCATCTGGTCTTCCAGTGGAGCTTATTTTGTAATTATCTGGATATTGTGAAAACTAACCTCTGTCTTGAGTGAGTGTGGTTCTTAATATATTTTTCCTTTAGTTTAAATCTGTCCCTAGTGGTTTGCTACATTCTTTTCCAGCCACAAGCTGTGGACCCAACTTATTCAAGCTCCTTTTGAAACTAGCTTCTGTTATTCTCAATCCATACTTTTCTATTAAGGTTTTTGAATCCAAAATCCAATCTCATGATTGCTCCAGCTGCTTGAAGCTTCCAAATGCTCTCCACTAATGTCTTTTCCAATTTTTCTCAATTGTTGTTCTATTTGTTGACCTGTTTTGTCATTTGCCAATGCAGGTATACGACGTGACACAGTATTTGGATGATCATCCTGGTGGAGACGATGTAATCCTTGCTGCAACAGGTACCTTCCTCCATTACCCTATGAACTGCATGCAAGACTAAGCATGAGAAAATTCATCCAATGTTAGTATTCAAATCTAAATTCACCTTTTGTACTTTTCTTTAATGAAGGGAAAGATGCAACAGAAGAATTTGAAGATGCTGGCCACAGCAAAAGTGCAAGAGAACTTATGGAGCAGTATTGCATTGGTGAGCTCGACCCATCACCTCCAGTTTCCACCAAGCATTGCTATTCTGAAAAGTTCATGCAGCTGACAAAGCAATATTGGGCTGTTCCTGTGACCGTTGTTGGTATCTCAGTGGTAGTTAGTTTCTTATACTTACGTAAGAAGTAACATTACACAAAGTCTGCAATTCAATTTATATTAATGTTGCGAATCATTGCAACAAGTTTTGTTTTGTATTCGAAAGATAGATGTCATTAGAAAAGACTGGCTTATTCCAACATGATAACAATTGAGATATTCCATTACATTAAAGCATTGGTCAAAAAATAGATGATCAAAAAACATGCGCACTTTCAGATTTATTGATTAATTTGCGAAATCTTATTTTCTTAGAAAATTAGATGAAAGTGATATATATATATATATATATATATCATCTAATTGCTTATTATATACAATATTACATGTTAGTTCTCGGAATAATTGATTATCACAACTATTAATTAGTTATCTTGAGAAAAAAATGGATTTCCAAATAATAAGCTTTCTGAAATAATTGATTAGAGTCTTTCATAATATATATTATTTCTCTTAAAAACTTGAAAAAGGGTTAAGTTTCATTCGTTTTAAATCTGATATTTCTTTTTTAAGTCCATTAAATTGATGCCATAATCTATTTGTGAACTTTAATAGATAAAAACACAATCCAAGATTTCATTCATATTTTTTAACATTTATAATTTAAGAGAAAACAATAAAAAGCAATAATAAACAGGCAAGCAGTGAGCAATTAAAACTCTTCACTTACCTTACTACTACTCTCAAAATTTAGTCCTTTAAGCTTCTTCTTGATAGTAGCAAGATCATGATAAATCTAGTTGAAGGTTGTTCTTCATTTTTGAACATCCACTGATTGTTCCTTTTGATCATTCCCAATTTATGGAGTGTTGTTTCTCCAATTTTATTTGAGGGGATTGCAACAAAATTCCCCTATTCGGGATTAACTCCATGATGCTGAAAGACCTTTGTGAGCCTTCACTTTTGAAAAGTTCCAGAAGAAGAAACTTCTGAATGAGTTTTTCATCACTCCAAAATCTTTTGAATGTGTTTTTCATCGTTAAACCAGCCTTCAGCTATGGCAGAAAGACTTGAGATGGTGAGGCTATTTGACAAAAATTTTGAGAGGGTAGCAGTGAATGTAAGGAGAAGAAAAATGCTCACATAAGAAGATTAATTCAAGCTAGAAAGATTTGCAGGTTTGATTTCATGTTAAACATCACTGATAGCCAAACATTTAATCATTTTGTGCGTTGCCATCCAGATAAAAATTGTAAATCACATTTAATGTAGTGAGTATAGCCGTTTCATAATTTTTCAAACAAACAACATCAAACCAAAAGAATCAGTTATTTGAATCGTATAATCAATTAAAGTAGAGGATAAACATACACACAAATAATCGATTACACTCAATTACTGAAAAAAATAAATTTTATGATGACTTATTGTAATAGTTATAATTCACCCGTCATATTAAGTGAAATAGTGATAGAATTGTTAATATGATAAGATTTTGTATATCAGTTATACCTAAAACCAAAATAGAAGGGATAATATTTTTTTAATAAAGTACAATATGTTGATAGTTAATTACTTTTAACACTTAATCAAAATCATATTGTACTTTTCTCTCATGAGCATTTATGAAAAACTTGAATATGTACATAAGTTCATCATGAACCTTGTGTATTCAAATTTGCCAAATTATCTTAAAAGTCTGACCTAATAAATGCTCCTATGAGACACATTAAGCTATTAGATGCCACCTAAGACCAAACAATTAGGTCTTAAGAAGAAGCTCAATACCTCAAATCTTATAATATCACCATATTGTTGAATATAAAATATTGAAATCAAAGAATAAAGGGAGCAACTTTACAAATATGCCTTAATTTATGATGTTACCAAAAGATATGTAAATGTAGTGTTTCAACTTAGAGTGTTTCTTGAAAGAATATAATGAGTAATATCAAAAGAACTTGCTATTAATAAGGAGACCATCGAAAACAATTTATAGAAAACAAATATGAGAAAAACTAATCAATTATCTTTAAAGGTAATCAATTATTTTGTTTTTCCTTATTAAAAACACAACATGAAGAACTTAACTATTCTATCAATTAATGGTGAAATTAATGCGTATTGAAAAAAAGTGAGATCATTATGACATACAATTGATTAATTGTGCATGTGTGTTTCGAAATCAATTATGAGGATCAAACTTTTACCCATAGGTAAAAGAATTATAGTTAACAATCAAGCTATACATTATTTTTATTTAAGAGGATCACAGTCGAACATTATTATAAAATGCATCAATTGTTTCATAGTATAGTTGATTAATTGAGCATGTGTGTTTTGAAATCAATTATTTGAATTAAATTTTTACCACTATCTCAAATATTAGTTAACAATCAATCTATAAGTAAGAAAACAATATGTAAGAAAACAAAGCGATAGGAAAATACAGTGATCTAAGTTTAGAAAACGTTTATTCAAAGTTATCACTTTCTCATCATTTTTTTTTCTCACCATACATAAAACACAACCTCTCTCTGAATTCAACGTTGAACAATGTACTTAAAGTGAGAAAGCAGAGAAAAAGCAAATCTATGGTGTCTTACAGCCTGGCCACTTAACAATCCCAGGAGAAAGAGTCTTAAGAATGGGATTTCTCTCAAAGAAATTTGTTGGTCTCAATTCAAATCCAGTGCTCAACAAGGGCATTATAGGAAAATCCTCCTGACACGGAACATGGTGGATTCCAACCACGTACCACAGTACAATGTCCTTGTTCTCAATACCTCTGTTCCTGCAAAATTTTCAATTTCAAAACCCACGTTAATAATGCAACAATATCACACCAATGAAATTTATGGTGTAAAAATATCATTTTCGATGCTAAAAATGTGGTCGGAAAGGTAAAAGATGGTTACTGCTTAGTCCAAACAGCCAGCGTATCATCTCCACGGCTCTGATCAACATATAATCCACCGGCCCATTTCTCAGTCCTATTGTAAGGTGTAACCCAAACATTGTAATTGGTGAAGGCACCACGTGTTTGAGGAAAGTCGTCTTCGGTCAGAAGTGGATGAGCTGCTGCATTTGGAATCAAACGGTACCCCACCTCGTTTCCGGTGGAAGTCTTCTTGTTAGGGTTCACCACTGCTAGCTCCGACGGACTAAACCCTAGTTTTATCTTTGCATCAGATTCACTCTTCACAACCTCACTACTAGTCGTCCAATAGCTCTTTCTCTTCGAACTCTGCTCACTCACTTCCACAGTCTTCAGATCGGTCTTCACAAAGGAGTTTCCCACACCGTCAATGTCGAAATCAAGATGGTATATGTAGTAATGATCGTGGTATACTCCGATGCTGTGTTCTGACACCAATGTGCCATGTTGGTCACTCTTTATCTCATCATTGTGAGTAATGTCCACTGCCTTAATTTCCAACATGCCCGACAGTGATATCTGTTCAAAGATTTTTAAAATATTCAGACTGATTTCTTGTTACAAAAGTTAAAGATCAATAGTTAGATTCTTTTGGGTTATGTCATGATCAAAATCTCTAGTGTTGTTACTTTTCACTGTCTGTCTCAACAACATAGCACATGAGATACTTTCTACTCATAGCAAAGAGCCCAAACCAAACATGTTTTTTATCCTGCTACAATACTATATATAAATAGTCATGCATTTCATATCACGGGATAGTACTATATATTCTATTATTATCACCACCTCATTTCACATCTAATAAATCATCAATATATAATACATATAAATAATAAAGTAGTCATTGTAATTTTTGCGGTACATAAACATATTTTAAGTTCTTAAATTTTGAAATCAAATTAAAAATAGTCCTTCAGACTTGATTATATTATAGCCTTTTTATTTGTCTGTCAAACTATTTTTTGGATTAATGTTTGAGTCATTTTTTCAATTTAAATTTAAAATCAAAATATATTAAAATTTAATGTAAAATTAAATTTCAATTTTTTATCAAACTTAAAAATATTATAGACATATTTAACTTTAAATTAAATTATATAAAATATTTAGTACACGGACGAAAGTGGCACACATAATAAGGAAACAGAACTTACAGCAGGCTTAATTGAACCACTTGTTTTGAACTCCCAATCCAAGACGTTGTCGTAGTTTCCCACTGTAACCACTGATCTAACTATCAGAGTGACGTCAGATCTAACCTCTCGTATCTGAAAACAAAACCAAGGAGACACTTAAATAATAAGAACCAACACATAGCAATTAACATTTCTAATATTTTTATTTTTTAATTTTAGTACTACATAAAAAACTAATAATTTTATTATATAATAAATATTATAATGAAAGTTAATAAAGATAACAGTGGAGCTTCTGCGGAAGAAAAACAAATTTGATTCTATACTGAATTTATTTTGTTGTGTTTCTTCCCGTGTCTTCTAGATATACCGATAAATATTAATTTTAAAATTGTAAAATATATAAAAAATATTTTTAAAATATTAATATAATATGTTTTTAATGTGCAGTAAAAAAATTAATAAATTCAAACAAAAGAATTAAAAAGATAATAATATTTTAATTATTAAATTTTGACAATTTTTTTTATAATATAATATATATTTTTAATGATTTTGAAATATTAAAAAAAATTATTTAAAAAATAACATTTAAAATTATAAAAAAAAAAATTTCAAAATCTAATAATTAAAATATATTTTTCAAACTAAAATAACGTGAAACTCTTACATCCTCGTGAGGAATTCCTGTTTCTGTGTGACGCCAACTGATACCACCATACTGTTCGAACACACAGATTGCATTCTGCAACAGTTGAGGGCTTCCATCCCTTCCAACAACATAGGCATCTAGGAATTGTGCATGTGGAGGACAATCATGCAAAGGTTCCAAAGAAACCATAGATTGACCAAACCCGAATTCACCGGCATCGAAGAATGTCTTGTAATACCATTCCTCGCTCGGATCCTGGTATGGCACGAATAGTTCAGAAATGTATCCTCTGTATAACACTGAACGAGATTTATGCACTTCAGGGTCGTAGATTGATGCTGTTGAAATTATCACTCCTGCTCGAACATCGTATCCTATGTGAAACTTCCAATTCGCCCAGCTGAACCAACAAAACATCCACTTTCTAACTTTAGAAGCTGAAACATGATAACTTGTTACCAATTCTACGTTTTTATCTTAAGTAAATATTTCGATAATGAACATAATACATATGACGTGTTTGAAAATGAATTAATATTGGTAAATGGTTACTTTCATTCCACTCTCAGAAAATTCATGAAAACTTATCTTACCAAAACACATTAATTAATTTACGTTTTTAACAATTTAGAGCATAAGTGAAACACCACGAAGACAAAGACATGTTGACTTTATATAGGACTTGTTTTGGAAATGAATCTCACCTTTTTTTAAAAATAAAGTGAATACAGTTTTCATTTTCATGGGTTTAAATTCAACTATAGACGTGATGAAAAATCTAATGTTACTGTTTTTAATTACTCATTTAGTTCGTGATTTCATCTTTTCACAGATGAAAAATAGATCACGTCACTTTTCACGAATCGAAACTAAATTGAGACTAATTAACCGAAGGATCAACTTTAAAATTTTCAGACAAAAACAGGTAATTAAACCTTTTTTTTTTCATCAACCATTTAAACCACTCATTTTATCTATTGTAAAGTAAAAGGTTCACTTTAATCAAAGGAAATTTAGGTGGTCCACTTCTTATCTATGTACTGTCAATGTAAATCTTTTCTTTTCTTAATAGGTAGATAATATAAATTTCCAAGTAATGATGGATTTAACACCTTAACTTAGTGGGTTAATTAGGTCTCACTACAATAATATTTTAAAGTAAAAATAATTTTAACAAATTAAAAAGGACACATGCACATCCTAATATATATATATAGCTCCTGTCCCCAAAATTTGTGTAAAATATAGACATACATTTCCTAATGAATTTAATAATTCATATAATAAAAATTTATATTTAAATTTAATTTGCACATAAATTATTAAAACCCTAATTTTGGTGAAAGAAAAATAATTCAAAAATCCAATGGCCATTCCTGTATTCCACTGTAGATTTATCCTCTTTCAATTTAGTCAATAAAATTATTGTGATTTTGTTTTGTTGATATATCAAACGGTTTTTTTTGTCCCGTCATGAACCAAGTGAAGTTCCTGATAGTTAATATATGGATTAAGATCCTGTATGTGTAGTATTATAAAAACTTGATGAGATCTCACTCGTGCATTTCTTTATTTTTAACAGATAATAAAAAAATCTGATGTTTAAGTTATGTATATACCTTTTACATCATTGACTTGTATTATTTTTTATAAAAAGAGTTTTACTTTGATATATACCTGACACTGTGTCCTTTGATGGTGAAGCCAGAACCGTCGGGTTGATAGGAGGCAAAAGAATGAAGCCTGGGACCAAACGGTGGTTTCAAATGCGAAGCTCGATATTCGGTGTTTTCCGCCTTGGGAACAGGCTCAACAGCGTTATCATGATAATCAATGATCTTCATCTGTTCAAGATCAGCCAGAATGGTTATTCCGTTGATGGGTCTCACGTAGATATTGGCGGTTTCTTCCTTCATGAAGCACTCGATTCTCAGAACCCTTTTGTTGCTCTGGGTTTCGCCGTACCATCCGACGGTGAAACCGGAGCACACCACTTCCGACAAGTTCAAGCCCCTCTTTTTAATGGACTCCACGAAGGGACCGTGCTTGAAGGGGAGTTGCAAGGCGTCGCTTTGCTCATCCACCGTTAAGGTGGGGAACCCGTTTCCGCTGTGGATCTTGTCGGAGAGAACCCGAGAGGATCGTAGGTTTATTGTGAGCTCGTGGACTTGGGAGTTTATGATGGCGATGACGAAGGCGTTGCGTGTGGTTGCGGCGCCGGTTGAGACCCATTTGAGGACAGTGGCTTTTTCCGGGTCGTCCAGTCCTACGTAGTGGAACTTGACATGGTTTGTTTTGGTCGGGTATTTGTTTAGGACTATGGTTTGGATGAGGGTGATTTCTTGCTTTGTTAAGGGGTCAAATGGGTGTGTCAGTTGCAAGGGACCAATGGAAACTGTTTCTTGAAGGAAGCAGAAGAAGAAGAAGAAGAAGAAGAAGAGTGTCGGTAGTGATAAGAGGTGGTGGAAGAGTTTCATGGTTCTAGTTTATGGCATTCACTTCCTTACAATAACAATGAGAACCACTCCCTTTATATAGAGGAAAGTGAGGTTAAGAAGGTTTTACATTTTCAAAGTGAAAGAATGGTTTAACATTCTTCAATAATGTTAAATTAAATTATTTGACTAAAATATAAATTAAATTGTTAAATTATTTTTATCAGTAATAATAAATATATTAATAGGGATAATAGGGTTGTCCCAACCCAAATACACAAAAACAAAGTAGGAAGAAAAGGAAAAAAACAACAAGAACAAATATAAACCATACATCTTTCTCTTCTATAATTGTTGTCCACCAAATTATAAGAAAAATTATAATAAAAAAGAAGACTAGAACATGAACTTGATCTACCACTCTTAATGGCAGTATGAATCCAGCATAAAATCATAAGCACAACACCACACACCAGTATAAACTCAATACCACAAATAAATTGTTGAATATAAGATTAATAAAATGAATTCTAGGGTGAAGCTAGAAAAATCATGTATTAAAAATCAAAATACTATTCAAATTTTAATGCATGCGTGTGTATATATATATATATATATATATATATATAAATAACATATTAATACTAAAATGGGTTATTTTTAAAATAAAAACAATAATATTTATCTTTTATCTCTCTGAAATATTTTCTCCCACGTTTTTGTTGTGACAAGGAGAAGTACATATACGTTTGATTGGTTATTATGAGTCCACACCCTATCATTTTATACAATCATTTTTCAACTACTTTTATTAATTTTTTAATGAAATAATTTAATTTACATGTTTAAATTAAATATCTTAATCATACAATAATTTATGTTTTAATTAAATATTTTAATTATCTTATAGATACATAAAGAGTCAACATGAGTTTAAAGTCATCTCTCAGTCCAGTTTATCTTAAAGTCATCTCTCGATCTGGTTTATCTTAAGTTTATCTTAGATTAATTTGAAAAAAATAAAATATTTTAAATATGGATCAAGTTGAATCTGACTTATTGAGTTAGATTTGACACAGGTTAATCCTTAATCCATTGACAACAGTTTTTTCTCGTATTTTTAATTTTTTATTATAATTATTCACTAATTTTAATTTTATATAAGTTGATATTTTATTTTTTTTTAAACTAAAATATTGTTCAATTAGTATTTAAATACTTTAAATGCATAGTTTACTTATTTGTCCAACTATATAAGTTAACAATTTGAATTTTACTTACTATTTTTGTAATATTACTTTTAATTGTGGTTACTGTTAAGTAAAATAGATTAACACTTTGATTTTACTATTATATTATAAACAAGCATGTTGAGTGAATTCACTTCTATTGTACTACAATAAATATATAAAATAATTTGAAAGAATAAAAATATACTTAAATGACATAACACATTTAACTCACTAACTCGTCTTTGGTCTGATAGAGGACTATTGATGGATTCCATACAAGAAGAACTTGAAGATGAACTTTTGCAATTCAAATGACCTATGATAAGGTCAAAGAGCAAAAGATTGAACGAACAAATCTATTCAAGGGTCATGATGCTACAAGCAATTGGAAATTCAAAGGATATGAAGATCATGGATTGGAGCACCCTTATAGATTATAATTTTAAGCATTTAAAGCATATGTAATTTAATTTAATTTTGTAAGTTTCTTGGATGAACATTTCGTTTCTATTTTTAATTTTTAAGTTATTTTGAGCCCAATATCTTTGGGCTTTCTTTTAGGGTTTTTTATGTTGTTTAAACATTTGTGCCTATATATATATATATATATATATATATATATATATATATATATATATATATATATATGGGTACCAAATACATTTGTAGACACCTTGGATAGTCACATTATATGCATTTACATCCTTTGAGAGATGATTCTCTTGGTTCTTGGATTAGAACTCTGATTCTAATCAAAGATTAGCATATTTGTGACGAATCTTCACTTGATTTATCAATCCGTTAGGTTGTGGCGTCCCCATCTTTGTCTTATTATGCATTCTTCTTATTTATATATATATATATATATATATATATATATATATATATATATATATTTTTTTTTATTTTCTTTTTTATTTATTTTTTTACATAAGGAATTCAAATTCAGAAACGATCGTAATAGAGTCTATTTAAGTATTTAATAATAGTTAATTAAATAATTATTTAATAAATGTGGGTAATGGGAACCTTTAAGGCAATAAATGCGGGATGTTATGATGTGGAAAAGTACTAACTAAAGTGGTTAAGAGTACTTAATTGTGTAAGAGGACTTGGGTTCAAGTCCTATTTATGTCAATTTGTGTGTTATTAAATTAGTATTATTTTTAATATATATTAATTATGTTGTGGAATGTTATAATAATTGAATCATATTAATTAGTATGAAAGATAAATTGGTTGAATGGTTGTGCATTGACTTGATGCTAATCATGGTATAGGTTCAAACCTTGAAGAACCCAAATTATAAACTCTATTTTGCTACTATTTTTAGTTTTGGCTTGAATTTGAAGGGTTAGAGGAAACGTCCAGAAACCGCCAGAACCTACTTTTTGGGTTCTCTGCTATGCACCGCCTGGCGGCTAAGTGTTGTCCGCCAGGCGACACCAACCGGCCTACCCAGTTCTTCCTGATTTTGGTATTTTTGTGATGTGGGGATGCTTGGGAGTGATTCTTATGATACGAGATTAATCGGTATGATGAATTATTGTCTGTAAATTTGTAATTGGTGGACTATTGCATGAACTTGTACTTGAATTGGGGATTTAGGGTTCATGTGGGATGGGAATTGAAAAACGTGGATGATCTTTGTGATTAACAATGTTGATGTGGAAATTGAAGTTAACATGATTAGATTATGAAAACTGGATACTGTGTGTACGTGAAAGCATGTCAGTCTGAACGTGAATTGAAATGGGGGTGTCTGTGAATCCTGTTGGATGCGAGAAAATGTGGCAGAACCCAATATTGGCATGAACCGCCTGGCGGCAGGTTGCCGCCAGGCGACGCATCAAAGCAGAGGGTGCTTGGCGATGTTTGCTGCGAGTTGTGTTCTTGGGGAGTCGCGGGTTATTTCTGTGAGAATTGGATTAGTGGTCATGGCTTTCCTCTTTAAAATTGGGTGAGGGTGAACATTTTAACGTGTGTGTACTAAGGATCATTTTGCGGTATGACTTAGGTGTAAATGAAATTTGAGAAGGGTATTGTAAACTGTAAAATTGTATTGGGGCAAATGGGAAGGGTTACAACGTTGATATTTTGTGAATTGTCCTAAATCGATGAATAGAGTAAAGTATGCTAAGGAATTGAAATTACTTGGTTGGGCGTGAAATACTTGTACATATGTAGTGGTGGTTGTCGTGCTATGTTCTAATGTTATGATTTATGTGTGAAAGATGCATTGCAATTTTGGGTTCTCTTAAGATCTGTGAACAGTGCCAAAAACTAGTAGCATTGCGCTACTGGTATGGCGCCTGGCCGTGCGGGGCAAGCCGCCAGGCGATAAGGCTCTAAATTAGTGGCAGTAGCCACTGTCTGCGGGCGGTGCCTGGCGGCAGGGTTGTGTCCGCCAGGCGGTGACGAAGTTGTGTGGCTCCTGTTTGTTTAGTGGCGCCTGATGGTGGGGGTTTGGCCGCCGGGCAGTTTGCTTCCAATTTCTGACTAGCAGCGTTTAAGCGGCGCCAGGCAGTTTTGGTTGCTGTGAAATTTGTTGTTGCTTTGATTAGTGGACTTGAAGGACTAAGTTCACTTACCTTTGTATTTGGGCTTGATGGACTAAGTCCAATAGGGGTTTGGGATGTGCTTGGTGGTGGGACGCATGATGGGCATGGAACTAGTTAGTTCTCGTCGGCTACTAAGAGGCGAGGAGTCCTTAGTATGGTGATTACATGCTTCGAACGCACGATGGGCAAGGAATAGTTTTATTCCCATTGGCTGCTATTGGGCGAGGAGTCCATAGTATGGTGATTGCGTGCGTGCCAGGGTCCAAGCTAGGAAAGCTTGAATGTTTTACTACAAACGAGGAGTCTGTGGGGTTGGACTATGAGCGGGATAGGCTCGTAGGATTGGACCACAAAAGGGATAGTTTGGTGGGAGCACAGTAAAGTCCCAAGACCTAGTTTCATGCATATGACTCATGAAGAACTATGAGATCAGGGATGGGTAATTTGAAGTTGACACATTTGAGTAAAATTTATTTCTTGGGATGGGTGTCATATTTATTTTATATTTATATGTGCATAGCTCACCCTATCTGTTTGTGTGTGGCGATGATCGGATAACTTGTTATTCGGGAGCAGATGATTTGACAGGTGAGCTAGGAGACACTTGAGTTCAGAGAGCAGGATTATATGAGCATTTGAAGACTTTGATCTTTTGATCTTTTTTTATGTTTTTGAACATTAGCTATTTTAGTTGTTTTATGGTTGTAATAAATTTTTGATCGCGAATATTTGTAATGTATGCGATTCTGTGGTTTTAATTTTCCCACGTTATTGGGAAAGTACTGATATAAATGAGATTTGACCGTTAATAATTTGTTTAATTATTTTATTATATTTATTTTAAAAGTAATATTTCTTAGGGATGTTACAGTAGACACCTTGGATACTCACATTATATGCATTTACATCCTTTGAGAAATGATTCTTTTGGTTCTTGGATTAGAACTCTGATTCTTATCAATGATTAGCATATTTGTGACGAATCTTCACTTGATTTATCAATCTGTTAGGTTGTGGCGTCCCCATCTTTGTCTTATTTTGCGTTCTTCTTATATATCTTATGGTACTCTCTGATTTATTTAATGTATTACATAAGGAATTCAAATTCAGAAACGACCGTAATAGGGTCTATTTTGGTTACATAAATTTTAACTTAAAAAAATGTGAACTGAGTTAAATTGACTCTTTTTTAGTTCAACTTGTGATGAGTTAACATGTGTGAGTCAGATTCACTCACTTTAACATCCCTAAATATATAATAGTTGCTAAAATAAAAATCATAATCTTAGTATAGTAATAAATGGAAGGGAAAACAATTTCATTGATGTAGACATTCCTTTTTCAGTGCATCCAATAATTAATTAGATGTGTATAATACACACATGCATAACATATGCCACTTAAACTCAGCTTGTCATGCATGAATAACTTTTCAGCTTAACATACTTTTTTTTATTATCAACGCTGAATTTAACATACATTATTAGAAAAGTTTGGTCTTTTGTGTCATAGGGATTCATGTATCAACTACTATGAGCTTTTTAAACAATCTAGAAAACTCAAAAGTGAAGTTTTAACTTGTTAAGATTATTGTGTCTTGAATGTTGTGTCTTCTTTAAACAAAACTTCTTTTGAGCATCGTTTAAAGTAGTTGCATGGAGAATATATATATATATATATATATATATATATATATATATATTATCTTGATGGTGTGATAATTGCATGTTCTTCGAATGACACTTAAATCAAGGTATTAGTTTACAAAAACATAATATTATTTCTTAATTATTATTATCAAAACTCGAAAGGCGTCTTATCAAATATTTTAATAATTAATATTTTTTTGGAAACATTGTTTTAGCATTAGTAAATAATTATTGGATGCACATATAATAATGATGCATGAAAAATATCTTATCACTATGCTTCTAATGTTGCTAAGCAAATATAACAAACATATGTAATAATCTATATAATTGTTGTCATATGTCATAGCAAGACTTTTAATGATGATTGATCACAGAATCGTCATCGTAAGACTTTTTTAGCGATGATTCTATATTTAAAATCATCGTCATATGTCTTTGCAAAACTTTTGACGACGGTTCTCTAGTTAACTATTGTTAAATACTTTGCAATAATTACAATATTGTCATCGCGTCTTTTTTTACAGCGAGGTCCTACGAGTGTTGTTAATTAATGTCGTGGATAACGATTTTTGCACTAGTGCCATGAAAGCATAAGTACTCGAGATTATTAATGGGAGGGAATTTTGTCCTTCTCCCCTTCTTAGAAGGCTCTCCAACTCTCCAACTTTATGTTTTCCTTAGAAAGGGCAGGGGTTGACAGATAGTTCATCTGAAGAATTTTATTAAAGAATAGAGTTAGTGTAAATCGAAGAAGCATCATCTACGATGGCAATGAATTTTGGGTTGACCAAAGGACGTTGTTGATAAAAGGATTTAAAATTAGACGAGGAAGGCATGAGGAGGTATCTAGGAGTAGAAAGGCGAATGAAGAACAAAAACTTGAGGCGGGAGCAAGGAAGACAAAAACAAAGATAATAGGAAATGAAGTGAGAAATGAAAGAGAGCAATATAAAGTAAGATAATGCAATGTTCCAGAAGAAGGGGAGACGTTTTGCAAATAGCAGCAAGGAACCCTTGTCTTCTAAAAATTAAAACTTCTAATCAGAGTGTTCCACGTGTCGAATAATGTATGTGAAAAAGCATGTTGGAAACACTAAAAGAGTAATCGTGACTATAAAAACCTCTCATTAATGAGAATAGAGGCATTAAATGCTTTAAAAGGACCAATAATTAGATATGACAAATAAATTTGTCATCGTGGGTATTCACTGAACTCGTCTCCGTTTTGACGGGGAATCCCCGCATTGACTAGGTATGGGGAATCCCCGATCTGTTCAATTGGGGATGGGGATGGGGATGTACATATCCCCGCCATAATACTCGTCCCCGCCATATCTTCATCCTCGTTTAAATTATTAAAATATTCACAATTAATTAAGTAACCATATATATATATATATACTTTCTTTTTTTTATTTCTTTTAATTATTTGGTTTGTTATGAAACTCATTCGCATCTCCAATATATTTTTTTATCTTATCATAACCTTTATGTAATTATGTAAAAATGATGTATGTCAATTAAAAAAAATTATTTATAGCATTTGAATATTTCTATTATTTTTTTAATATTTTTATTTATTGTATTTTTTTTTTCACATGAGAATGTTTAATACTCTCAATTTAAGTGTTTAATAACATAAACCTTTCATTTACTAGGTAATATAAAAAAATTACTTTTTATTATTAATTTTTGTTTCATTTGAAATACTTTTTTGTTTCGCTAAAACATTTTTTGTTATTTCTCGACCATTGAGTATATATGATGATATTTGAAAAGTTTTCTTAGATCTTTAACATATTTTTCATCTTATCATACCTTTAATTATACATTTGTTTTCAAATTCCTTTCAATAGTCTCCAAATTGTTTATAAGACACACACTTGTTTATTTTTTAATTTTTTTATTTTTTTTTATTTTCATCATGCAGAATACTATTTCAATATATTTTATCTATTTATTTTTTATTTTTTAACTCATTACAATCATATTTTAATTTTTTTCACTATAATTGTATACATAATTTTTATTTACTACAATATAAAAATTTAATGTAATTGCCATGAATTTTTTTTATCACCATCTAACATATATTGGAGTTCAAAAGATACAAGATGTATGTTAAAATTTTATTATTATGTTTATTATTTATTTTTTGCGTCATTTTGATCAAATGATGTGTTATAACTTTTATTAGTGTATAGAAGAGAGATTCATTATAATTTAAAAAATTGAAGTAAACAAACATTTAAAATGTATTTTAATTTGAATATTTTTTTCCTTTTATATTCTTTTTAAAGTAATTTTAAATTTTATCAACTAGGTTTCATTAATATTTGCAAATTAATAAATGTTTTGGTTCTCATGAAATTTTATTTGGTATTCTAATCTAAGATATAAACAATTATAATTTATTTCAAAGTATTTGATATCGAAGAAACAACTATCCTCATAATATTGAATATTTGATAATATTATGTTTCCTTTACGTTAATTTTTTATTTATTTTATAAAAATTAATTAAAATTAATATTAAAGTAGTAAGAATATGGGTACGGATATGAGTATGAGACTATACCAGTTGTCAGGTGGGATGAGTATGAGACAAAAAATTTAATACCCATTAAATTTGGGTATGAAAATGAGGATAAATATTTTTTACAAAAATAAATATGGAATAACGAAACTTATCCTCGTCCTGTTGTCCAAAAATTCGTTAAACTGAATACAAGTATAACTTAACCATGAGCTAAAAACAAAGTATAATAACTTATAAAAATTTAATAATTATTAACTTTTTTTCGAATTGAATGACTTATGTACTTACCAAATCTATATTTATATTATTATTAATACCTTTTGACAAACCCAAAAAAATTAAATAGTAAAATCACCACGATATTTACAATATCATATAATATATTAACTACTTTAAAATAAGAAAAAGATAATATTCACTAAATATATAATATTATATGATAAAAGTAGAATCCATTTAAAATAACATAACTCATTTATAATATTATTTGTTGATCCTTGAGCCTAAAAAAATTATAAATATACACGATCATCCTATAATTGCTTTTACCGATGAACTTCCTTCTTATAATGATTTCAAGTTAAATCACACATCAACATTAATTATTAAGTAAGATTTTCAAGGATCTCTGTTGGACAAAATTTGACCCATGCCTAGACTTCTCAGGACCATGAAAGCTATTATGTCCCATCCCAATGATCGTATTCGACCTCGATCCACGTGATGTGAATAAAAAGTCTTAATAAATATGTGTTTCAAATATTTTATATCAACAATTTTTAAATGAAAAAAAAAACATTATCTCCTAAACTTTTATTTGGATTTTCATACATAATTCAGTTAACGTTTTCCCTGTGGACTGTGGCCAAAACATGAAATAACTTGGTGATGTGGTCCAATGTCTGATTAACAAAAATCTAAGGCTTGGTACCTTTTTAAACACATAAAACAAACAACAAGAAATATGAAAAGGAGATTGTATTTTGAAATTTAAGTTGTCCCATGAGATTTGCGAGAGAAAGATTATATGCAAATTTATTAAGACCTAATAAATTGTTTTTTAAAATTGTGTACATACAGTTATATTTTTATTCACTATAACATAATAATATTTAAAATAATAGTTCTAAATATATTAAACTTACTTTCGGTGTTTTATTTTTAAAGTTTGTGGCTGATGAAAACTGAAATGTGATTACGCGAAGACATGGCATACGTGGAAGTGATAGCTGCACATAATGTGGTGGTGGAAGCATGGCCCTGGACAGAGACACTATAAAGTAAAGCAACGTGCATAAACAAATTGAGGCACGATTATATATAGTGAAACAATTATTGTTTGGTTTGGTAGGGTTATGACGCGGCGTCTATGGTGTCTCTCTGCAACAACCTTATCTCATAAGACACTCTTTTCTGACCGTTGATTTACCGTTTATCGTGGGCAATCACATCTGCGTCTGCACGGAAGTCTCATCCTACGCTCCTTATTTGTGCTTCAATCACACCATCAACACCCACCCACAAACAACTGGCTCAGACCGTGACCCATCATGCTTCCTCTACCAACTCGCCTCAAACCATCTTCACTTTTATTTTTTTTCCTTTTATATTTTGACTCTTCAAGTGTAATATAAAAAAAGTCGTAGCCGCAACATCATTCATAGGTAAATATAAATATTGTAAATATTGTAGTGTTAATTATATTTTTAGTTCTTATTTTTGTTTAAAGTGGTCATACATTTTAGTTTTCAAAGATAAAAAATAAATAAAATACAATTTTTTAATTTAATTATATTAAGTTTTTCTTATCATGTCAAACACATTTTATATCAATGTTAAATTGTTTATACTCTTTTTCTTGGATGTCTACTAAAAACATTATTCATATTTAAAAAATATAACGTAATTTAGTTAAAAATTTATATTTATTAATTTCTAAGTTTGAACATCAAAATATATCAAAATTTTGAATAAAAATAAATTTTAATTTTATGTAAAAATTTACAGAAAGACATGGTTAACTCATTAAAATATAAGAACACATTAAAATTATAGATAGAGAAAAGAAGTAATATAAAAATATAAGACAAGGTATAGTTTGTTGTGTAAGGCCCATTAAATTATTTTATTCTTTTCTGCCATAAAGTGAAGGGTTGCCCTTTGTAATTAGGCCTAGGACTAGCCCAAGTGATAAAATCAAACCCTAGTCTGCCCTAACACTCACTCTCACTCATTCACTCTTTCAGTCGTCTCTCTCAGCTACGCCAATAAAGCTCTGTTAGGGTTGCTACCTCGCCTCGGACAAGTCTGCTCCAAGCTCAGTTTTGTTTTCTGCTCCGTGTAAGTGATCCCCGATCTCATGCCTTTACTCCCTATGAGCTCTTTCCCAAATTTTCTCCTTTTAGGGTTCAATAATAACTTTGTTCTGCTACTGTTCCGCCAGTTTCCAAGTCCCTCTCTCGAGCTGCTGTGCTCCGTGGTCCCGTGTCGAAGCCTCGTGTAACCCCTTTCCAGGTACGGGAAGTTAGGGTTTCTGCAAAATCGATGTTAACATGATTGTTTGTGTATGATTCGTGTGATTTACGTTTTGTATGTTGCCCTGAGTTTGTGAAGTGTATTATTGTGTGCGCTTGGCCTGGTTTTGCCTGTTATGTGAGTGAACAATGGGCGGAAACTGATAATCTCGCCCAAGCGAGCTGGCCTCACCTAGGCGAGATGAGCAGAGGCTCACCCAGGTCTTTTCGCGCGAGAGGTCGCTCAGGCGACCAGCTCATTTTGAGCGAGCGAGTATCTCGCTCAGGCGAGGAAGGTCTCGCCTAAGCGAGACAGCATGTGAGCCACTGTTTCAGTCCTTCGAGCCTTCGCCTAGGCGAGGAGGGCTCGCCTGAGCGAGAGACCCTCTCGCTTGAGCGAGAGGCTGGGCGAGAGTGTGTGATTTAGTTGGCTTTCTTCCCGTTGGTGGATGTTTGGGGTATAATTAATGGGATTACTGTATGATGGCATGATGGGATTGAATATATATGATGAGGGGATGCTTGCATGTAATGAATGGTGAGTTTGGCATGAGCTTATGTGGGATATACATGAGGGGTTGGATACGCATGTGGTCACAAATCTGACATGAACAACTGCAAACATTGAGGATTGGTAATTTAGTGGCATGATATTGATATGAGGGGAAACGTTTTCTCGTGATTGGTAACACGAGTTGGTATTGGTTTGACATGTGATACATGAGGGTTGTTTACAGGTGTTGGTATGAATTTTCTATACATGGTGTATACGTTATTTCTTGGCTGATTATTTATGTTGATAAGTGGTCAGTACGTAATCCCTTGGAGTCTCTAGGTGAGGCTTCAGGGTCGTGCTTCAGTGGTCGGGATGTAATTCCATGACCCCTGTTAGTGGGTGTCCATAGTGGTGCCCCATCGGTATAACTAGGTAAGGATTCAAGGTAAGGTTGCATCCTGACACTCTAAGGAGTCAGTTAGTCTCACCTAGAGCGGACTGACTCCTGTGGTGAGAGTAGCAGGAGGCCTGAAATTCATTAAGGGCTAACCTTGTGGTGAGGGAAATTGATTTATTGTAACACTTGTAACACATAGCTCGGGGGTGAGCAGCTCGGGAGTGAGCAGAGGTATCCACCACAAGTGCAAGCATCTGCTGAATCCGACCAGGTTATACGTATCCGGATGAGTCGAGTCGTGTCGTAGTGTATTCCCTGTGGCATCATAACATGCTTGGTTGATTTGAGTGTACAATATTGTGAAATTATATTTGATTTGATGGATGAAATCTTTTGTGCTCTAGCTTGCCCTACTTTTATTGTTGTGTGTTCTACTGTGTGGTACTCTCCTTTGCGATGATCATCAACTTGTTGATGTGAGCAGATGCGAGGAACACCCGCGGGCAACAGGGAGGTTATAGTTCCGCTGCATAATCTATATGGGCTGGTTTTAGTTTCTTTATTGGGCTTTTCTTTAGGGCTAAGGCCCATGTACTTGTTTTCCTTGGATCTACATACTTTCTTTGTAAACTTTTATCCAGTTTTCTTTTGGGCATCGTGATTGTAAGGAGTTGAGTTTTAAACTCCAAGACTGCGCTATTATGTTATCTTTTTGTAACGCTTCCTTTAATTTCGTATATTAAATTAAATGGGGTGTTACATGTTGAACACTAGAGAATTCCTTTAAGGACTTATCTCTATTATGTTATACAAACCGTAAGACTTATTTATATTTCTTTATACAAACTCTTTAGAATACAACAAACATAGGGTGAAGTGAAAAAAAAAAATACACTACTAAAAAAACTCATTTTTCTAGCCAATTTTTTTTTTAATTTTTTTTTTCTAGAAAATACTTACAAATTTTGTTGTGAAAAAAAATTTGCAAGAAATTGCTACCAATTTTTTTGCAAAAATATTTTGTATAAAACACCTTTTGCAAAAATTTTGTAGGAAATACTTGCAAATTTTATAATTTTGTAGGGAATGATTACGCACGAAGAAATTACCTACCAATTAAAATTAAAAAAAAAATAGAAGAAAAAAGTCTTTTCTTGCAAATTTTTTTAACAAATTTACAAGAAAAATCCTATGTAATATGAGAATTTCCAATAATGATATCTAAATAAGACTTCAAGTTTTATATTAATCAAAGATAAAATAAATAAATAAATGAATGAATTAAACAAATAATAAAAAAAATCCGGCATTTCCAAAAACAATTCGCTAATGTGATAAATAGTTACAAATTTACATAAAATCACATTATTATTTACATACAATAGTTACAAATTTACATAAAATCACATTATTATGTCAACATATACACATTAGCCTTTCATTTTTTTAAAATCAAAATGATTTTTCATTCCACAAAATTTATATCCTTATTATCATATTCTAGTTTTAGTGAAAAGTAAATGTATATATATTAAAAGTATAATGATAAATTTCATTAAATTTTACAGTAATAATAATATTATTAGGATTTTTTTTATTGATGGGCAGTTTAAAACTCTTTACACTGAGCTTCAGATAAGTTAAAAACTCTTTTCCATTGCGGCTTTTGAATTATGCATCTTGACAAATATTATGGAGATTGATATTACTCAAAATCATATGTATTCATAGTATATTATTTAAAATTAATGTATGGATTACATTAAATAAGAAAAATAAGTATTTTAGAAGAAAAAATTTATAAATTTATTATTTTAATTTTTTTTACTAAAAATAATATTAATTTTTATATAAATCGAACTCAAATTTCACTAATATTATATCTTTCATTAATATTTTCAAGAAAGATCCCTAAACAATATTTATAATCATTTAAAAATAGAATAAAGTTTTAATTACTCACTTATCTCCAATTTGATAAAAAGTTTTAAGTCAATTTCCACTTAGTTTTCTTTCAATTGAGTTACAATTTAGTTTTTTTATTTATTTATTTCAATTGACTGAATTAGGTTCTTGTAAAGATATAGAAAATGACATTTTAGAAATGATAGTGGTTTAAAATAAGTGAGACTCGATTATTTTAATATAAAAAATGTTTAATATAAATAGTTTTGGTATAAACAAGTTTTTTTTTATTTTAAAACACATCATCTCTCTATAAACCATTCTTCTAGAGTTCTTTTTAAGAGTTTTTCCTCTCTGCTCGTTCTATTTGAACATAAAAATAAAATTAAAATTAATTTGACAAAATTTACGAAAATTAAGATCAAAAAATATTTTTACCAAAATAAAAATAAATAATATGTTAAGAAGTCAATTTTAGTAAAAATATTAATATTTTATACACATTGTAAAGTTTGTATTAATTTGGAGAGGATCAATATAATTTTATTTTGAAAAAAGAATTAAGACAAAATTAAATAAATAAATCTATATATATACTAATCAAGTACAAGATAATAATATTTGACATTGTATGTGACAGACATTACACTAACAACTAGCATGTGATACCGAGAAGGTTGTGTGTCGTTGATGTGTGAATAACAAAAAATTTTAAATAAAAAATTATGAATTAATATATGACAATGATTCTAACTACCTGATTTATAATTTTTTTTAAAAAAAATCTAATTGAATCAATTTTTAAAAGTTAAAATTCAATCGAAAAAAAAGCAAAATCAAAATTAAGACTCGATCGAAGAAAAACTAAACAGAGAATAAACTAATAATTTGTACATAGCCGCTGGCCAGGTTGTCTACGACAGGTAGCTTCTTTTACCAAACCTTTGCAATGGTCTTTCTTTGAACTGACGAGAAAATATTTAGGTTATGTTAAAAATATGGCAAATTTCCTTTTTTATGTTAAAAACTTTAAATACGTTAACTGAGACTGTACCGTCGCTGTCGGCACTATTCCATCATCCTTTTCTTCAAAATATTAAATGTTATCTAGAAAAGTGGGTCATGGCCATGACAACTCGGGTTCATTGAAAATATCCAAATTTGTATCCATTCACGGGGACTGATTGAGACCAGGCAGTAGTAACAAGTCACAAATATAATTTTCTGCGACATGCCACATTTTCATCTATCTCTGTCGTCTTATCGTGCTCTTTCTTCTATGCATAAACAATACTACAAAGGGAAAAAATGGTTAACAATTTTTATCATATATATATCAACGGGTATCGGAATATCTGTAAATTTAGGATTATCCATAAATATTTTCCAAATTATAAAAATCCCAATTTATGTTTTCCTCCAATTTTTAAGAAACCCTAATTATTAATTTTAGGGGTTTTAATTTTAGTTAACCTTATGAAATTGTATTGGAATATAATGGAAGCTGTGGATTGGGTTTATCATATCACGTGAGCATGTTGTTAGAATTTGCATTTGGAATTTAGCATGATGCTTTCCCTGTTACGAGTGCCTTTAAAATTCAAGGCTTTTTGGTTTGGAAAATAAAAACCCGTGAATGTCAACTGCATACTCCATTTTTTTTTTCCTTTGCTCCATAAATGCTCGTTGATGTCATGTGTATGTATCAATAATTAATGAAATTTTGACTGTATATTGTTGTTTATTTTAATATATATATATATATATATATATATATATATATATAT
>Ga0209589_1002342_pt1 | contig 32707 bp, 23 predicted proteins | sample CowpeawhiteBW_FD_187525 | JGI IMG/M metagenome (GOLD analysis project Ga0209589, IMG submission 187525) | Root nodule microbial communities of legume samples collected from California USA - Cow pea white BW (SPAdes) (version 2) | ecosystem: Host-associated > Plants > Roots > Nodule | place: USA...
GGGGGCCTTGCGGGCAGCGCCTCCAAGCCTCTGCACCTTTCGGCCATTGGAAGACAATGACCTTCATCGCGGCGCTGCGTCACGATCGGATCAGCGCGCCTTGGGTGATTGATGGTCCCATCAATGGCGGAATCAAAATCAGATTGATTATTCAATCATTTCAACGCGCATTTGGAAAAAATGGCCGATTCACGATCTAGTAGTTTCAATAGGTTGGTTGGTGTTTCCAAATGAAAAAGGGCCTCACGACAGCTTGAAACGACCGATTGAGCAACGCCTGCTGTTGAGATTCACTTGACCATGGCTTTCGCGCTATCGCGCATGGAAGCGCCTTCGTAAGCATTATAAAGATCGCATTGCCTGATGACCCGAACGGTCAACTGCGACGACAAGGCCATCGATCGATAGGTTCAAATCGCGGAGACGCGACCACCGACACCCGATTCGGTTCAAGTTGCGGTCTAATGGCGGTGTGGCGGAGAGAGTGGCAGTCAACCCCCATTGAAAATGTACCGTTTTTCAATTCAGCACGGGGCAACCTACGATCTTGGCTACGGGTGGCGACGCCCCACTTCAAGCACCAGGGCACAATAGATGACCCGTGAATCATCGACTGCTCCTCTCAAGTCCCAGAGGCCTCGCGAGAAAGTGTTCGACAGCGGCGCAAGCTGCCGTCAATCGTAGCAATTCGGCATTGGTTTCTTCTGAATGACCCCCCAACGGCAGCCAATGCGGCACAAACGCGCAAAGATGCCCCCGATGCCATCGGGAGCTGAGCATGTCCCAGTCACTACACGTTCGGGCCTTTCGCGACCTTGTCGGCGACGGAGGCGTCATTGACGACCCGGAGCGGATGGCTGTCTACGCGACGGATCAACGCCAGCTCTCCACGGGCTCGACGTTTGCCGTGCTGAAGCCGACGACGACGAAGCAAGTCGCCGACATCGTGCGGCTGGCGGCGCACCACGGTATCGGAATCGTTCCACAGGGCGGCAACACTAGCTATTGCGGAGGCGCGACGCCGGACGCCTCCGGACGCCAGATTATCGTGAGCCTCGAGCGGATGGACAGGATTCGCGAAGTCGATCCCCTCTCCATGAGCATCTCTGTGGACGCCGGCGCCATCCTGAAGAATGTACAGGACGCCGCGGCGGCCGCCGGACTTCTGTTGCCGCTCAGCCTCGGCGCGGAAGGCAGTTGCCGGATCGGCGGTAACATCGGGACGAATGCCGGCGGACTATCGGTCGTCAGGTACGGGATGACGCGCGATCTGCTGCTCGGAATCGAGGCGGTCCTGGCGGACGGCACGGTGGTTTCCGACATGCGTAAGCTGCGGAAAAACAATACAGGCTACGACGTCAAACAGTGCTTCGTCGGCAGCGAGGGAACTCTCGGCATCGTCACGGGCGCGGTGCTGCGTCTGGCACCCTTGCCGACCCGCCGCGCAACGGCCTGGCTAAAACTGGTGCGGGGCGCGCCGCTCGCCGATCTTCTCGCCCTGATCCGTCGTGAATCCGCAGACCTGCTGACCGCGTTCGAGTTCATGGCGGCGCGATCGATCGCGCTCGCGACCGAAGCAATGAGCGATCCGTCCACCCTTCGAGCAGGCCCAGAAGGCGCCGTCCTCGTCGAGTTCGCCTCTTCCTCGCGCCATCTCGATCTCGACGAACTGATGGAAGCCGTTCTGGCCGAGGCAATCGAGTCCCGATGGATCGAGGACGCGTTCCTGGCGCAGAGCGGATCGCAGCGGACCGCGATGTGGCGGCTCCGCGAGACCATCCCGGAGGGCGAGAAGCGCCGGAACGGATCGGTCAAGCACGACATCTCGGTACCGCTTTCGTCCATTCAACGCTTTCTGGATCTAGCCGGCTCGCAGGTGCGATCGTATGACGCCGACCTCGACCTCTCCGTGTACGGCCATGTCGGCGACGGCAATCTGCACTACAACGTGCTCGTTCCTGCCGGCGTCGACCGGATCGAGTTCACCAAGCGGATCGAAAGCAGCCTGTCTCTGCAACTCTACGACACGGCCGCGGCGCTCGGCGGCACGTTCAGCGCGGAGCACGGCGTCGGCCGTTTTAAGAGGCACCTTCTGGAACGGTACGGTGATGTCGGGCGTATCGCGGCGATGCGCCGGATCAAGACCGCCTTTGATCCGGCGGACATCATGAACGCCGGCGCGATCGTTTGCCCATTGGGAGAGAAGTCTGCCCGTTGAACCATCGGCGGGCGAGTTGGCGATGCTTTCCAAACGGTGGGTCTTCGGCCGATGCACCTCGATCAGCCAACGTCCTGTCCATAAAGAAAGAGCCACTCCGAAGGAGTGGCTCAAGTTGGGGAGGAAACGCCCCTTAGGGACTGCTAAATCGCGATCAGGTCCCGCACGCAGATGGGGATCTTCGAGCACAGCTCCGAATCCGTTGCTCGCCACGGTACGCGTCGGGTCTGACGTCCGACTCTCGATCTTCAGATGGCGGAGATGTCCAGCTTCGAGCCGTCGACCAGACGCGACAGCCGGAACGGCGTGGGATCGACGCAAGGCGCGTCGTTGACGACAAGCTCTGCGGCCAGATAGCCGAGCCCCGGGCCCAAACCGAAGCCGTGACCCGAGCAGCCCGCCGCGAGCACGAGGCCTTTCACCCCGTCCACCTGCGACACCACGGGCACTGCGTCCGGCGTGCAATCGACGAAGCCGCCCCAGGCACTGTCGATCTTAATCTCGCCAAGTTGGGGGAAGGTTTTCCGGACACTCTGCACCACTTGGCCCACCAGCCATTTCAAGGGCGGAGGATCCAGCACGCGATTCTGTTCGAAGATCCGATCGTCGTTCGTCAGAAATGCCGATATTGAATCCGGCCCCGAAACGAACGACCGGCCGATGCCGAGCCTGACGTTCTTCAGACGACGCAAGAACTGCGGCATGAATTCCCGGCTATACCGGATCGCCTGGGGCGTGATTTCGAGATTCGCCTTGCCGCTAATCGCAAGCGTATAGCTGCCGTCCAGTCGGCGCGTGATCGTGCAGTAGGGTGTGGAGACCGCCTCGCCTATGTTGATTGTCGGCGTGGAACGCAATGCGGTCTGCCGGATGCTCGCTTGAGGGAAACTGACCCCGAGCGGCCGAAGGAAGCGCGAGGACCAGGCGCCGGCGGCGCACAGGACCGCGCTGGTTCTGATGTAGCCCTTCTCCGTGTGCACGCCCGCAATCTTGCCATTGGCCAAGTCGAGCTCCCGCGCGGCACACCCCTGGTGGATCGTGGCGCCCAGAACTCTGGCCCCCTCAGCGATAGCCGGCGCGGCGAGCGCAGGTTCGGCCTTGCCGTCTCGCTCCGAATAGGTCCCGCCGACCCATTTGTCGCGCGCTTCGGGGACGCGCTCGGCCACCTCGCTCCGGCTCAGCACGCGGGTATCGACGCCGTACTCCCTGGCGACCTCGCGCCACTTTTCCCAGCCCGCGAGCACAGCCTCGTCATGGGTCGCATAGACGAGACCGCAGCGACGAAATCCAAGGTCCCGATTGATATCGCGCGTAAGTTCGTCCCACAGCCGCATGGAGAGCACCGAGAGCGGCAGTTCGCGCCGGTCGCGGTTCTGCTGGCGGCACCAACCCCAGTTTCGGCTCGATTGTTCACAGGCGACGTGGCCCTTCTCGAGGAGCGCCACGGAGAGGCCACGCTTCGCCAAGTAATAGGCGGCCGTAGAGCCGAGGATGCCGCCGCCGACGACGACGACGTCGGCTTCGGCCGGGAGACGCTCATCGCTGTGAATGCGCTCGACGCGGGGCGACATGTTCCAACGAACCTTGGCTGCCAGGAATGCGGAAGCAAAGTTTCCGATCAGCCCTTCATCGCATCGCGCGCTCGGTAGAATGTGCTGAAATCATCCAGGACTTTGCAAGATGTTCGGGTTTTTGACCGCTTGAGTGACACAAGCTGCTCAAGCGCGAACGAGTCCCAGTTGGACGGAGGGCGGTGCGACCTGCTCGCCCGTCTGCGATCTAGCCTGCGATATTGATGAGCGCGCGCTCCATGGTTGCTAGGAAGAGGTCAACATGCTCGGCTTCGCAAACGAGCGGAGGGCGCACTTTAAGCGTATCTTCATTGGCCCCAGTCGTGCTGATAAGGACGCCGTCATCCCGCATTGCGTTGACCAGGTCCAAAGCCATCGCACGACGGCCTGACGCCGGGATTCCAGCCCCTATGTCGACGCCAAAGAAGAGACCGGCATTTCGTATAGCGCGAATTTCAGGACGCTGCCTTGCGAGCTTCTCCAGCCCGGCGCGGAGCCGCCGGCTCATCGCAAGCGCCTTTTGTGGAATTTGGTCACGCTGCAGGATCGTTAACACAGCGTTCGCTGTTGCTATTCCGACTGTGTTTCCAGCGAATGTGTTCGAATAGCGAGAGGTGGCACCAAATTGGTCCATCCATGCTCTGCGACCAACGACAGCGCCAATCGGAAATCCGTTGCCCATCGGCTTGCCCAAGGTAACAAGATCAGGAACGATCCCGTGGCGCTCGAAGCCCCACATACAGGCGCCAGTTCGTCCGAAGCCTGGTTGAACTTCGTCGGCAATGACGAGACCACCAGCCTCCTGCACCGCCGCAACTCCGCTCGCGATGAAGCCAGGAGGATCTGTCCATACGCCATCGCTGGAAAAAATACTGTCGATGAGCAGGGCCGCAACGCCGATGCCACGACGGTTCAGATCCATCATGGCCGAACGAATCTGTGTCTCGAAAAAGTCCGCAGCCTGGGCTTCCGGTATGTCCGCTGGCCCGGGTAGGGACACCATCCGCACGAACGGGCTGAGCTTGACTGCGTCGCCCAGGTTCGGCGAAACCGCGGCCGTCGCAGCACTCGTGCCGTGATAAGCATAAGTGGAAACGATCACGCCTTCGTTGCCGCTCGCACATCGCGCAATGCGAAGCGCCAGATCGTTGGATTCACTCCCGGTGCAGGTAAACACCACGCGGTCGAGCTCGTTTGGGAAAGTATCGACCAACCGCTCGGCATAATCGACAAGCCTTGGCTCGAGATAGCGCGTGTTGGCGCTTATTCGGCCCGCCTGCTCAGCCATGGCAGCGTTTACTTCCGGGTGGCAATGGCCGAGACACGGCACGTTATTGTAGAAGTCGAGATAGGCCCGCCCGTCGGGATCGTACAGCCACATCCCTTCGCCGCGAACGAAGTGCACGGGCCGGCGGTACTGGAGCCGATAAGAAGCGCCCAGAACTTTGTCACGACGAGCAATCAGCTCGGATTCGCGCCTGGGAAGGTTTGATTCGCCAGGTCGGTAGCGATTGGGCATGAGATCTGTGGACATGTGCTGCTGCCTGTCTGAAAGAATACCGTGGTCACTTCGCGATTTTGCGGCCTGTCGATCGAGCGAACCTAAGTGGCATCACGGCAAGCACGACGAAACTGCCGCCCTGACTGCCGCCTCGCCGGATGCGACATCAACAGACTCCAGGATAGAAAGACCGTGCTCGGCACGCGCGACGTTCTTCTTGATGTACTGGGCATCGACTGGAAAAAGGTGGGCGCGCCAGTAATTGATCAAGATTAATGCGCTTTGTCGCGCCCGCATCAGTCCGATGAGGAGTCTCGTTTCCAGCCTTGAAAGCGCAATGACAGAGGCATAGCCGGCAATGAGATATTCGGCGCCACCCAGAGGGAGAGTCGGATCTGACACGACGTGACTTGCTGCAATCGCCAGATCCTGGATCCTGGGGCTCCAGCAGCCATCACCAAAATCGATGAAGCCCAGTCCCTGGCCAGTCACAATCATATTGAACGGGCTGGGATCGTTGTGAGTGACCTGCCAGGCGACGTTCGAGATTTGTGGCTCAACAAACTCCAGATACTCGGCCATGGCCGCGCGAACGCAATCGGCAACGCTCCCGCTTGGTAGGTACTGCTCCAGTTCCATCAGACGCGTCCAGCACCCGACATGCCAAAGAACGGGCCGATGGGCTGCAGGTACCTTGACTTGCGCAAGCGCTAAATCAAGCCGAGCGAGGGCGCGTCCAGTCCGAAATAGCAGGTCGGGAGTGCGCATCACCTGGTACAGCGGAATGCCCTCGAGCCGGGTTTGCAGGAACCCGCACATGCCTTCTTCCTCAAACATCAGTGCCCCGCTGCTCGTGCGCAGCACTGCGGGTGCAACGAAGCCCGCAGCCTCCTCCAAGCCTGCCAAGGCTGAGGTCTGGAAGCGGAAGCTGTCGATAGCCTCCGGTCTGGTCGACGTCTTCAGGATGCACCGGCGGCCATCCGGGGTGTCGACTTCAACGGTGCGCTCTATCTCGGAGGACAACGTCGCGATCGAGCCGGTCACTCCGTAGTGACGCTTCAGCAGCGCCGCCGACATGTCCGGTCCGGAGGAGTCGGGCCGCATGGCCAGGACTGCGGCGGCCGCGCGAAAATAGGTTTCGTTGACGCTGACGCGCGAGAAAGATGGTCGACTGTTGCAATCACGGGTGTTTCAATGCCTGGGCCTGAAAGCGGCTTCTGGTGACTGCCAGCCTTCATCGGTAAAATCCGAGGACGGCCTTGGTCTCCAGATACTCCTCCATGCCCTCAACGCCGTACTCGCGACCGTTGCCGGAGCGCTTGTATCCGCCAAAGGGAGCATTGGGGTCCCAGTCGGGATAATTGAGATGGACTTGACCCGACTGGATCTGCCCGGCGACGGTCCGCACCATCTCCATATCGGTGCCCTGCACATGGGCGCCGAGTCCGTAGACGGTGTCGTTGGCGATCGCGATCGCTTCGTCCACGGAGTCGTAGGGAATGATCGACAGCACCGGGCCGAATATCTCCTCCTGCGCGATCCTCATGGCGCGATGGACGTTCGAGAAAATGGTCGGTGGCGCATAGAAGCCAATCTCAAGATGGCCGGGCCGACCTCGCCCACCGACAACGAGCTTGGCGCCTTCATCCAGGCCGACACCGATCATGGCCTGGACTCGCTCAAACTGCGGACGGTTCGCAATCGGACCATGGGTCGTGCTTTCCGCAAGGGGGTCGCCGACCACCAGTTCAGAAGCGGCCGCCGCTGCCCGGATCTCGACCTCTTCCATGTGTGCGCGAGACACGAGCATGCGCGTCGGCGCGCTGCAGGATTGGCCGAGATTGCGGAAGGCGGCGGCGACGCCGAACGGAACAGCACGGCTCAGATCGGCATCCGGCAAGATGATGTTCGGCGACTTGCCGCCGAGCTCCTGGGCGACGCGTTTGACAGTGGGCGCCGCGGCCTGCGCGACGAGAACGCCGGCCCGAGTCGAGCCGGTGATCGAGATCATGTCGACCAGCGGATGCGACGCGAGAGCGGCTCCCACGATCGGACCTGTCCCGTTCACGAGGTTGAAGACGCCGGGCGGACAATCGGCATCGTCCATCACCTCAGCGAAGAGCAGAGCGCTTAGCGGCGACAGCTCACTCGGCTTTAACACCACTGTACAGCCTGCTGCGAGCGCCGGACCGACCTTGGCTGTGATTTGGTAGAGAGGCCAATTCCAGGGGGTGATGAGGCCACAGACGCCGATCGCCCCGCGCATGATCGCGGTGCTGCCGCGCGCGGCGATGAACGGATAATTCGCGAGATTGTCGCGTGCGACGCGGATATGTTCGGCGGCCAACGGCACCTGAGCGCGACGCGCGTAGGTGATCGCAGCTCCCATCTCGCACGTAAGCGCCTGCGCGAACAGCTCCAGCCGCTCCAGAAGCAAAGCATGAATCCGGTCGAGCAGCGCCGCTCTCTCAGCAGGCGGTGTCATGGACCAGCCGGCGAAGGCTCGTCTGGCGGCTGCGATGGCGCAGTCAACATCATCGTCATCGCCGAGGACGACGTCAGCGATCGGCTGCTCCGTCGCCGGATTGACGACGGTTGCTGCTGCCGTGACTGATCCGATCGGCTTCCGCCATTCTCCGTCGATGTAGAATTTTCCGAGGAAACCGGCTTCCGTCAGGTGTCGAAGGGGCGAGGTCATTGGAAGCGATCCTTGATCCAGTAATGGGCTCCGATCAGCGGCAGGAACCAGGGGCCGGGAATGGCCGGCCAGCCCTACCAGCCGCGCATCCGGGGCCATCGGGCGTGAATCGCGTCGCTGCCGGCGGAGACGACGTTGTACAACTCATGTTGCGACGCCGTCGCACAGGCGTGATTGGGGAGAATCCTGACCTTCGCGCCGATCGGAAGATTGGGCAAAGCGTGCGCCGACCCGGGCCTGATGGCGAGGATCCCGTGCTCCTGGCTTGCTTGCGAAACGATCAGGTCCGGATAGACCCTGCCGGCCACGTCGCAGACCTGACCATATTCCTGGTCGACCCGCTGCGCCGCGGTGCCGCGGTCGCGCGACAGCGCCATCCACCCGGCATCGACCAAAATCCAGCCCTTCTCGGGCTTGGTGCCGATCACGGTGGCGAGCACCGAGATCGCGATGTCGCCCGTCGTGCAGACACCAACACCGTGCATGACCAAGTCGAAAAACATGTAGACGCCCGCCCGCATTTCCGTGACGCCGGTCAGGTCTTCGGCGAAATGCGCGGTCGGCGTCGAACCGACACTGACGACAGGACATTCATGGCCGGCCGCACGCAATGTCATTGCGGCGGCGACGGCCACGGCGCGCTCGTTCTCCGCAGCCGCGACAAGGGCAGCGGGCGTGCTGAGGCCGTAGGATTCGCCGGCATGGGTGAGAATGCCGGCGACCTTGACCCCGGCCTCGCCAAGGGCGGCCGCGACGGCGATGAGCTTGGGATCGGTCGCGGTCAGCCCGCCGCGGTGACCATCGCAGTCGATCTCGATGAAGGCGGACGGTATCACACCAGCGGCACGACCGGCCGCGCCAAGCATGGCGACCTGCTCAGGCGAATCCAGCAGCACCTTGATATCGATGCCTGCTTTCCGCAGGCCCATCGCTCTGTCGGCGGTGTGCGGCGCCACACCCACGGCATAGGTGATGTCCCGGAAGCCATGCTGCGCGAAGTACTCCGCCTCCGCCAAGGTTGAGACAGTGATTGGTCCCGCCCCCGATGGATAGGCGCGTCGGGCGACATCAATGGATTTCGCCGTCTTCATATGGGGACGCAGCACGACGCCTTGGGCGGCCAAACGAGAGGAGAGGCGCTCGAGATTGCGATCCAGCCGGTCTCTGTCGAGCAGGAGGGCGGGAGTTGCCAGCGCGCCGAGCGTCGCGGCTGCCTCGTCCGAACCGTCCATGTTCACCCGCAGCATCCCGATGTCCCCTAGCCGAATGACTGGTTGGCGAGCCCGAATATGCGCGCCGGCCCCGTCCATGGAGCCGGCGTTCCCAGCACCATTGTTGTGGCATCGCTGACGTGCTGCAGGCCGATGCTTTCGAGCCATTCCCCGAGCTGCGAGGAGGCAGGAATATCGATCCGGACGAAGACAGGCCCGAGCCGCGCGATCGTGAATTCAACCAGCGCACGCGCATCGGTCGGGCTCTCGGCCACCACGGGGCCGATAACATGTCCGCGGCCGAAAAGGCGAGAGATGGCGTAGCCGCGAAGTATGCCGTCACGCACCAAGACATAGCCGTCACCGCTGTCAAACAGCCGATTCAGCATCTGCCGCCGCTCCAGCCCCGTAGCCGCGCGGTCGAGTCGCGCGATCGCCTCGAACTCCGATGCGGTCATTGCTCTGAGGCCCGATCGCGGCGTCCCTTGGCCTTGGCGTGGAATTCCTTGATGCTGGTGGATGATCCCGATCGGCACGAAGCCGCGGCGGCGATACAGCGTCATGCCTTCGGGCGTCGAATTCAGCGCGATGGTCCGCGGGCGCGCAGACGTCAGCAACGCATCCATGAGCCGGGCCCCATAGCCACGGCCTTGAGCGGCCTTTGCGACAATGATCATGCCTGCGGAAGCGTGAGTCTTACCGTATGGCCACCACGCCGCGGTCCCGAGCACCGTCCCAGCGCGCTCCAGAACAAAGCCTTTACCCAACTGCAGCGCGACATCCCAATCCTCGAGCCGATAAGGCCAGGACATCTCTTGCGAGAGCTTCAGGGCGCCTTCCAGATGTGATCTGGCGAAAGGGACGAGGACCACGTCTTCAGTGACACGATCTCCGGCCTGGTAAGCTGCGGTTGTCATGATGGGTCGACGTCTCTTGCTCGGGTTGCCGGACTGATCGCCAAGTGCCTGACGGGACAAGGACCATGTGATGATCCTGGCATTGTCATCAGCGTAACCTGGAGCCCGCAGCATTCCGCAATCGGTCGAAAGCAAAGTTCGGCATAGAATTTCATTGATGACCGCCCGGAGCGTCCAATCTGCTGCTAAGCGCTGGCGTGCCACAAAGGCGAACGGACCGTCAGAACAGCCGCATTCAGGCCCCCAGTCCGGGACGATCTTGCCGCAATTGCCAGCCCTGCCCCTCGATCTGCGAAACACGCTCACGAGACCGGATTACCAGATGTGACGTCATGATACCCATATCCTCACGGCCGCGATTTGAATCAACATGGCTATACGATCGCTTCCCTGAGCCCGTGCAACATGCGTTCGAAGTCGCTGGGATCATGAGGCTTGAGGAGGGCAGCTTGGCGCGGCACGTGCAAATCCCACAGTCGCGATAGCCAAAACCGAAAGGCCGCAGCGCGCTGCATTGCCGGCAGCAGCATGTGTTCGGAGGACGTTAGTCGACGGACGCGCTCATAAGCGCCGAGGAACGCCGCCACGCGCTCGGTATCGTACCGGCCGGTGCGACGATCGACGCACCAGTCGTTAACACACACGGCAATATCGAACACAAAGGCGTCACAGCCGGCAAAATAGAAATCGAAGACGCCGGACAGGCGCTCCCCGTCAAACAACACGTTGTCGCGGAAGAGATCGGCGTGGATCGGCCCCCGGGGGAGTTGCCCATAACTTGAGGACGACGCGACCTGGTTCTGAAAGGCCAATTCACTCGCGAGCAGCGAACGCTGGCCAGCAGATGCATAGCGGCCGAGCACGGGCACGACCTCGTTCCACCAATGGAGGCCGCGCGGATTGGCCTGTTGTCGCGGGTAGTCGCGCCCGGCCAGGTGCAAGCACGCCAAAAGCTCCCCAAGGGAACTGCAATGGGCGGCCGAGGGCTCCATAACACTTGCACCAGGAAGCCGGTTGACCACCACGGCGGGTCTCTTCTTCAGTACGTGAAGGATTGCGCCATGTGCGTCAGCAACCGGATCCGGCACAGGCATGCCACCCGCCGCAAGATGCTTCATGAAGTGCAGATAAAACGGCAATTCCTCAGATGTGAGGCGCTCAAACAAAGTGAGCACATAACCGTCTCCGTCCGTCTCGACGAGATAGTTCGTATTCTCAATTCCGCTAGTGATGCCGCGAACGGAACGAGGCGCGCCGAGACCCAGCGCGCGAAAGAACGTTGCGACCTCGTCGAACGTCAACTCGGTAAAGACGGCCATCGTGCTGCAGCTCCCGGTCCGGACTCGTCCGTTCAGCTGCGCTGCACGACCTCGGCGATGTAGTTTTTGACCGCCTCTGCGTCTGCTGGAAGGACTCTGACCCGCTTCGGCAAATCTTCGATGCCATCGAAACGTTGCGGGCGATCCGGATCGCGGCCTAACGCTTCCCTGATCGTCGCTACGAATTTGATGGGCAGTGCCGTTTCGCGAACGATCATCGGCGTCTCGGGACTTGCATGCATACGTCCGACCTTCACGCCGTCGGCAGTGTGTGGATCGATCATGGTGCCGAAACGGTCCCAGGTCTCCCGGATCGTCGCGAGCCGTTCGGCATGCGTGCTCTTGCCGCTGCGGAAGCCCAAGCGAGTACCGGCCTTTGCGAAGCTGGGATCTCCGCTCAGATCGAACGACGCTCGCTCACGGAGTTGATCGTCAAACAGCAATTTCGTTCGATTGGCGTCGCGACCGAGCAGATCGAACATGAAACGCTCGAGATTCGAGGCTTTGGAAATGTCCATGGAGGGGCTGGACGTTTCCAGCGTGTCCGCGCGGCTTCGAACGCGATAGATGCCGGTGCGAAAGAACTCGTCGAGCACGTCGTTTTCATTGGTTGCAAGGGCGAGACGAGAGATCGGAAGCCCCATCATGCGCGCAACATGACCGGCACAGATGTTGCCGAAGTTTCCTGAAGGCACGGCAAAGCTCACGCCTTCCGGCGCCATTTCGGACGCTTGCAGGTAACCGGAAAAGTAATAGACGACCTGCGCGACCAATCTCGCCCAGTTGATCGAATTGACTGCGCCGATGTTGTATCGTCGCTTGAATTCCAGATCACCCGACACGCGTTTGACGATGTCCTGGCAATCGTCGAACACGCCGTCCATCGCGATGTTGTGGATGTTGTCGTCCTGAAGGCTGAACATCTGAGCTTGTTGAAAGGCGCTCATCCGCCCGCGGGGCGACAGCATGAAGACCCGCACCCCCTTCTTGCCGCGCATCGCGTATTCGGCCGCGCTCCCGGTGTCGCCACTGGTCGCACCAAAAATGTTCAGGTTCTCCTGCCGGCGCGCCAGCTCGTACTCGAGCAGATTGCCGAGCAACTGCATGGCCATGTCCTTGAACGCCAGCGTGGGACCATTCGACAAGCCCTGGAGGTAGAATCCCGTCTCCAGCTTTCGCAGCGGTGCAATATCGGGGCTTCCGAAGACCTCCGGCGTATAAGTCTTTTCACAAATTGCCTTCAAGTCGGCTAGCGGAATATCGTCGACATAGAGCGACAGGATTTCGAACGCCAGGATTGGATATGGCAAGCTACGCCACGCCTTTAGCGTAGCGCTGTCCACGCGAGGGTAGCTCTCAGGAACGTAGAGCCCGCCATCCTGCGCGAGCCCTTCGAGCAATATCTCGCAGAACTGTTTGCGGCCCGAATGGCCGCGTGTGGAGACGTAGTGCATCGATTCTCTTCTCTTTCGAGCCGCGTCGGTGCCGCTAATTGGATGCCGTGCTGCCAGGCATCAGCGGCTGGCACGCCACAGCGCGATCCGATCACGCATGCGATAGGTCTGGATGAAGGCGGGCATGAACCACGGATTGCCTCGATAGAACGGGATGAAGGCCGGAGGCCTGAAGTCGAACGCGGTGCGCGCCCGCTCCTCGTGACCCATGAGCTTGTGGGCCGCATGCATACCGACCCATGGCGCCCAGACCACGCCCGACCCGCAGAAGCCGCTGGCATAGACGATACCTTCCTTCTCGAAGATGCGCGGAATCATGTCGCGGTTCATGGCCACATGGCCGAACCAGGTGTGTGAGAGGCGAACGGCCTCCAGCTCAGGGAACAGATTCACGAGGCCCTTGCGCAGAAGCAGCTTCGGAGCGACGGGATCGCCGACCCGAGAGCTGTCGCGACCGCCGAGCAAGATGCGTTTGCCATCAGGCGAGGGGCGATAATAGAAGCCGACCTCCCGGTTCTCGGTGATCATCATGCGTTTCGGCATCAGCCGCGCCATGACTTCGGGCGTAAGCTCCTCCGTCGCAATGATCCGGCTGCGGACGGGGACCAGCCGACGGCGCAGGAAGGGCACGGCGCCATCGGTGTAACCGTTGGTACACACCAGCACCTGACGCGCCTGCACCGGACCGGCCTCGGTGACGACGCGGAAACCGGAGCCATCTCTGTCGATCGAGATCACGGGCGTCCGCGCGTGGACTGTCAATCCGGAAGCGAGCGCGACCCGCAGCAGTTCGGCGTGGAATTTCGCCGGCTGCAGTCCGCCGATGTCCATCCGAACCGTACCGCCGCGATAGACATCGGTGCCGATGTACTTGCGCTGCTCGGCATAGGGAACTGCGTAGGCTTCAATTCCAAGTTTCCTTGCGAGCCGCTCGGCGGTGCGCGCCATGGCGTCGTATTGCTCGTAGCCGAAGGCGCCCTTGAACTGCCCGACCGGCTGGAAGTCGCAGGCGAGGCCTTCCGTCTTGATGAAGTCGTACAGGAACTCCCGTGCGGCCTTGCCTTCCGCCTCGATCGCCAGCGCCTTCTCTTCTCCGAACCGGCGCGTGAGCGTCGCGTAGTCGGGCCGAATGGATCCGCTGGTGATACCGCCGTTGCGCGTCGAAGCTCCTTCGCCAGGGTCCATGGCATCATAGGCCGCAACCGAGCGGCCCTCGCGCGCCAGCACCAGACCGGCCGAGAGCCCTGCATAGCCCGCGCCCACGATCAACACGTCGAGCGTCTTGGCTATTGGCTGCTGGGGCGGCGGCTTAAGCGGCGCGGCTTCCCACCAATAGGGCGTGGCCTTCTCGGCAACTCTCGGCGCGTGCATGGCTTTCTTCTCGTATGGTTGCTGGGTTCAGCCGCGACTCGGTTCAACTCGTTCAAATGTGGTCGTTTCGAACGTCGAGGGCATCTCGCAGACCGTCACCGATGAAGTTGAAGCTCGTCACCGCGATCGTAATGGCGGCACCGGGAATGATGGCCAGCCAGGGAGCGCTCGCCAGATATTGCTGGGCGCCATTGAGCATGTTGCCCCAGCTGGGCAGCGGCGGCTGGATGCCGTAGCCGAGAAAGCTGATATAGGCCTCCAGAAGGATCGCGCGCGCGACGGCCAGACTTGCGGCGACGATGATGGGACCCATGGCATTGGGCAGGATCTCGCGGAACATGATGTGCGCCCTGCTGAGCCCGACCATGCGCGCAGCCTGGACGAACTCGCGCTCGCGCAGCGAACGGACCTCAGCCTCGACGATTCGCGCGGTCTCCATCCAGCTCGTGACCGCAATGATCACGGTGATCATCACCGGGCTCGGCCGCAGCGTTGCGGCCAGCGCCAGCACGAGGAAGATCGAGGGATAGGACAGGAAGCCATCCACCGTCCGCATCAGTGCCGCCCCGACCCAGCCCCCGCGATAGCCGGCCGTCACGCCGATGAGCGTGCCGATCAACGTCGACAGCAACATGGCGGAGAAACCCACCGCCAGCGAGACGCGCCCGGCCATCAACAGCCGCACCGCGAGATCTCGCCCGAGAGGATCCGTGCCGAAGTAATGCTGGCCCGTCAGGGGCGGAGCAAAGCGGGCGCGCAGATCGATCTGAAGCGAGTCGTAGGGTAAGGCATAGGGACCGATGGCGCACGCCACCACGAGCAGCGTGATCATCGCGATTCCCAGGAGCGCCAGATGGTGACGCATGAAGCGGTTAACAGCGCGGCTGTTCCACCAGCGGATCGGAGCTGCGTGCGCGACGATCGCGGTCATATCTACTCGCTCCTCTTATCTGGCGTGAGTCCGCAGGCTCAGGCCAAGCGAATGCGCGGATCGACGGTTGCGATCACGATGTCTGCGATCAGATTGCCCAACACGACCAGGATGGCCGAGAAGATCAGCAGCCCCATCACGACCGGATAGTCGCTGTAGCCAAGGCTGTCGAGAAACAGCCGCCCCATGCCCGGCCAGGTGAACACGGTCTCCGTGACCAGCGCGCCGGTGAGAATGCTGGGCAATTGCATTCCTGCCAGCGTGATCATCGGCAACAGCGCATTGCCGATGACATGTTTCAGCAAGATGCGGCGTTCGCTTACGCCCTTGGCCCGAGCAGTTTTGACGAAATCCTGGCTCAACGCATCGAGCGTCGCCGTCCGCATGTAACGGCTCCAGATCGCGACATGAACGAGCGACAGCACCAGGCTCGGCAAGATCAGGTGATGCAGATAGTCCAGCACCGAGCCGTCGCCGATCGTGTACATGTTGCCTGCGGGCACCCAACCCAGCTTCAGGGTGAAGATGTAGATGCCGATCAGGCCGAACCAGAACGTCGGAACGGACAGCGCCACCATGGCGCCGACAGTCGCGCAATAGTCGAAGAGGGAATAGCGGTGGGTGGCACCGCGGATTCCGATCCACGTGCCGGCCGCGATCGCCAATGCGGTGGATGTGCCCATCAGCAGCAGCGTCGCCAGCAGATGGCGACCGATCACCGCAAGCACGGAAGAGCCGTCCCGGAAAGAGTGGCCCCAGTCGCCCTGCATCAGCCGCCAGGCCCAATCGAGATACTGGATCCACAGCGGGCGATTGAGGCCCAGCTGTGTAGCGAGCCGCTCGACGTCCTTCTGAGTCATGCCGGGATCGAGCCCGAATTGCGCGAGGGGCCCGCCCGGCATGAGGTTGAGAACCGTGAAACCGATGATCGAGACGATCACCAGCAGCACGATGCTCTGGATCAGACGATTCAGCAGGAAGGCGGACATTCGAGTCCTCCATTAGCGTGACAAAGCCATCCGCCGCGATCCGCCCGGCGAGACATCAGCTCGCCCAATACCAGGCAAGCGCGTTCCAGGACTCCGTGCGAGTATTGCCATTCGGCACGAATCCGTTGATCCCCTTCTTGAGACCTTCGACCGAGTTGCTCTGATACAGCGGCAGGAAAGGCAGGTCGCGGCGCACGAGTTCCTGTACGCGAGCGTAGATCGCGCGACGCGCTTCGGGATCGAAGGTGCGCGCGCCTTTGTCAAGGAGGGCGTCTACCTCGGGATTTGCATACTGCGCGTTGTTCGAGCCGCGGCCGCCTTTCGCTCCGATCGAGCGCGAGTGCAGGCGATTGGTGACATCCGGATCGGCGCCAATCAGATACGAGCTGCCGACGATCACGGAATCGAACTGCGATTGCATCCAGAACTCGCCCCACATCACGGCGGCCGGCAGGTTCGATATCTTCATCTCGACGCCGAGCTGCGCAAAGGTCTGCTGCAGGAACTGCTGCAGCTGCTCGCGAAGCGGATCGCCCGACGTGGTCGAATTGGCAAAGGATAGGCGAACGCCGTTCTTGGCACGAATGCCGTCCGCGCCCTTTGCCCAGCCGGCCTGATCGAGGATCTTGGCCGCGCGATTCAGGTCGAATTTGTGCAAGGGCAGATTGGCATTGAAGAAGAAGGACTGCCTCGGCATGAACGTCTCTGTCGGGGTCGGCACGCCGTAATAGAGCCCCTGGATGATCGCCTCCTTGTCGATCGCCGCGTAGAGCGCCTCCCGAATGGCAAGCTCCTTGAACTGCGGGCGCTCGAGGTTCAGGTAGAAGGATTCGAACGAGGTCCTTGGGAGGAGCGTCACAACCCGATTCGGCAGCGTCTTGGCTTCCCCGTAATGATCGGGCGTGATGTAGGGTTGACCTACGAGATCAATGTCGCCGCTCTTGAACTGCGTGTAGAGAACCGTGAGATCGGGAATGTATTTGAACACCAGCCTCTCGATGTGAGGGCCATCACCGAAGTATTCGGTGTTCGCAACGAGTTCGAGATGGTCGCCGGGAACCCGCTTTTCCCACTTGAACGCGCCGGTGCCGACCGGCGCCTGGTTGAAGGCGGCGTTGTTCGGATTGGCCTCTTTCTCGAGGATGTGCTTGGGCACGATGAAGGTTTCGGTCAGGAAGGACAAATAGGGCGCAAAAGCTTCTTCCATTCGCCACGAGATCTCCGTGGGTGAGACCACCGTGATGTCGCGCACGAGAGCATGGCCCGCCGTGCGCCAGCTCCGGAAATTGGGGTTCATGATCAGTTCAAGCGTGAACTTCACGTCCTCGGCGCTGAATGGCTTGCCGTCGTGCCAGCGGACGTCGTCGCGCAAGCGAATGCGCCATTTCAGGCCGTCCTCCGAAATGCCCCCGTTCTTCTGGTTCGGCACTTCCACGGCGAGATTTGGCTGAATGACGCCTTGAGGGTCGATGCGGAAGAGCGCGTCGAACACCGAGAAATGCACGCCATCATCGACTTCAATGTGGGCCATCAGCGGATTGAAAACGGTCGGCTCTTGTCCAAGCCCGACGATCACGCGGCCACTTGGCTTTGTCGAAGCGCGAGCAAACGCAGGCTTGCCCAACAGGTTTGGCGCGAAGATGCCGACAGCTCCGCCGATGGCCACCATGCGCAGAGCATCGCGCCGCGAGTAGTTCGATGTCGTCGCAGAATGCTTGGTCATAACGTAGCTCCTCCGTTGTGCTGTCCGCTGTAATCTGCATGTTCGGGCATGCTCACGGGTTGCTCGCCCGGGATCGCTGCCACCAGTTCTCGCGTGTAGGCGGATTTCGGATCGAGGAAGATCTGGGACGGCGGCCCGCGCTCCACGATTTGCCCTCGGTGCATGACGGCGATTTCATCGCAGATTTGGCTTGCGACGCGCAGATCATGCGTGATGAAGATCATCGAGACGCCGGTCTCCCGCTGGATCTGGTCGAGCAACTTCAAGATCTGGGCCTGGATCGATACGTCGAGCGCTGAGACCGCTTCGTCGGCAATCAGCAATTTTGGTTTGAACATCAGCGCCCGAGCGATGCCGACGCGCTGGCGCTGCCCGCCAGAGAACTCGTGCGGATAGCGCTCAAAGGCGCCTGCATCCAGGCCGACATGGGACAGAAGCTCCCGCGCACGCCCGCAAGCTTCGTCATAAGGCATGCCATGCGCGACCGGGCCGACTGTGAGAATTTGCCCGACCGTCGATCGCGGATTGAGCGATGCGAAAGGATCCTGAAAGATCATCTGGATTTTCGGCCGTAGCGGCCGAAACTCGGCTTCGGAAAGCCCGGCGATGTCGCGGCCTTCGAACAGGATCGAGCCGCCGTCGCACTCCATGAGCTTGATCAGCAGCCGACCGAGCGACGACTTGCCCGAACCACTTTCCCCGACGACGCCGAGCGTGCGACCCGACGTGAGGTCGAAGCTGACCCCATTGACCGCGGGCACGGTGCGCTGCGTACGGAAAAGCGCGCTGCCGCTGCGATAAGTCTTTGCCAGGCATTCGACCTTCAGGATCGACGCTCGCTCCCCGGCTTCCGAGGGAACGCGGTCCTTGCCGGTCAGGTGGGGCACGGCTGCGATCAGTCGGCGCGTATAGAGATGACCGGGCGACTTCAGCACCTGCGCGGCACTGCCCTGCTCCACGCAATGGCCCTTCTCCATCACCACAACGTGGTCGGCAATCTCCGCGACGACCCCGAAATCATGGGTAATGAACATGACGCTCATTCCCTTGCGGCGCTGAATGTCGCGGATCAGTTGCAGGATCTGCGCCTGGGTCGTCACGTCGAGTGCGGTGGTCGGCTCGTCCGCGATCAGGATCGCAGGTTCGAGGGCCAGAGCCATGGCGATCATCACCCGCTGCCGCTGCCCCCCCGAGAGCCGGAAGGGATATTGGTGATACATGAGCTGAGGATCGGGCAGACCCACTTCAACCAACAGGTCCATGGCCCGGCTGCGACGGGAGGCCGGCGTTCCAACTTCGTGCGCAGCCATCACCTCCTCGATCTGTGCGCCCACGGTCATCAGCGGGTTGAGCGCCGAGAGAGGGTCTTGAAAGATCATTGAAACGATGCGGCCGCGCAGGCTGCGGAGCTTGTTGGGCGAGAGGCCCACCATGTTCGCCCCGTCCAGGTGGATCGCCCCCGAAGAGACCCGGATCGCTTTCGGTAGAAGCCCCATGATCGCATTCGCGGTGACCGACTTGCCCGATCCGGATTCCCCGATGATACAGAGAATCTGTCCGCGTCTCAGATCGAAGGAGATGTTCTCGACGGCGTATGATCGCTCCATTCCATCCGGCAGACTCACGGTCAGCTCGCGCACCGAGAGCGCGACATCGGGGCTTGCCACCTGGATGCCAGAGGCCATGCGAGCATCCTCCTTTTTCAAGCCAGTGCCGTCGTCTTGCCGCGGCCGGCGCCTTCGGCTCCTTGCGCCTCCACGCTCCTTGGACAGGTCAATAATTCGCCGCTCAACTTGCCATTCCTTCATTGGAGGCTGCGACATGATTCAGGCCTCGTCGCGCAAGAAGCAAGAGCTGTTGCTCAGAGCGCAGCGCCGACCCGATCGGCCATTCGATCAAAGCGAACCTCAGCTGGCATCCACGTCATGGCTTGATCGCTTCTGCGAAGGCCTGCTCCTGGACACGACTCATGCAAGTTGTCTCCGTGGACGTTGGCCGATCGATCGATTGGTTCTGCCGATCTTGACGATGTCGATCACCCCGGAGTCGCCGAAAGCCGGCATCGAAGCAGCAGGAACTTCTGAAAACGAAGTCCGATTTGGCATTTCAGTCTGCGCCGCCAGGCCCGCCGCGGCGCCCAGCCAGGAGGGAGCGCAATGGATCGCAGGAGCACGTGCATCAGTCTCGCCGCCTGCCAGCTGCGACGCAAGCAAGGTATTTTCGCAATATTAGCCTGCATCAAAGGCAGTAAACCGCAGGATATTCGGTCTCACGACGAAAGTCCGCGGGGGGCTGCCGCAAGTCCTCGGTTACGCTACGGCGACCATCGGAGATCCCTGTCGGATGAGCGCGCCGCTCCTGCATATCGAATCCAGTCCATCCCTTCCTCGTGAAGCGGACGTCATCGTCATCGGCGGCGGCGTCGTAGGCGTGTTCACAAGCTACTATCTCGCGCGTCGCGGCCTCAAGGTTGCCTTGCTCGAGAAGGGCCGCGTCGCCGCCGAGCAATCCAGCCGCAACTGGGGATGGTGCCGCCAACAGAACCGCGACGCACGCGAGCTGCCGCTTGCGACCAAGAGCCTCGATCTCTGGGAGCGAGTTGCCCAGGAAACGGGTGAAGACACGGGCTTTCGCCGCTGCGGCCTATTGTATTTGTCGAACGACGAGAACGAGCTGGCAGGCTGGGCCAAGTGGCGTGACTTCGCCAGGACCGCTGGCGTCACGACGCATATGTTGAGCTCGGAAGAGGCGAGCGGTCGGGGCAAGGCGACGGGTCGCAAGTGGAAGGGCGGCGTCTTCTCGCCGACAGACGGGACGGCGGACACTTCAAAAGCCGTCCCCATCGCCGCGCGTGCGATCATGGCGGCGGGCGGCACGGTGCACCAGCTCTGCGCCGCGCGCGGCATCGAGCTCAGTGCCGGCCGGGTCAGCGGGGTGGTAACCGAAGCCGGCACGATCCGGACGAAAACGGTGGTGATGGCAGGAGGCGCGTGGGCTTCTTCGTTCTGCAACCAGCTTGGAATTCGTTTCCCTCAGGCATCGGTGCGCCAATCCATTCTCGCCGTCGCTCCTGGCGCAGCCGGGCTGCCTGGTGCCCTGCACACTGCGCAGCTGTCGCTCACACGGCGTGGCAACGGCGGATACACGCTCCCATCAGCGGACGCGCGCGAGTCGATCCGACCCGCAGCAGGTCAGGTTCGGCCGCGAATTCCTCCCCATGTTCGCCCGCCGCTGGCGAAGCCTCAGCCCTGGGGCCTTCGAGGGCATGCGGCAAGGCCACGAATCCCTGGCGAAATGGAGGCTCGACGAGGTGACCCCGATGGAGCTGAACCGAACGCTCAATCCCCGCCCCGACATGAGGCAGATTCGGCTGACGCATCGACGCGCGTGCAAGCTGGTCCCCGAGCTGCGGCACCTCGCCATCTCAAACGTCTGGGCCGGCTACATCGACAGCACACCGGACGGCATTCCGGCAATCGGCGAAGTTGAATCCATTCCAGGCTTCATCCTTGCGGCGGGGTTCAGTGGCCACGGCTTCGGGATTGGCCCCGGCACCGGGCACATGATCGCCGACATCATCACCGGTCGTGCGCCGATCGTCGATCCGCGCCCCTACAGGCCGGAGCGGCTGAGAATGAGCGCCTGGGGCAAGGTCAGCGAGTTCTGAATTGCAGTTTCCGCCTCGTTGGGAAAAGCTGCTGGTTGATGCTATGAAGATGCATATGACGCTGAACACTCAAAGCCCTGACGCCGTTGTCGGCCCCATCTGATGGCATTGCTATGAAGCTCGATAAGATCGACATCAGGATTTTATGCGAACTGCAGAAAAACGGGCGCATTTCCAACGTCGAGCTCGCAGAGCTGATAAATCTTTCGCCCAGTCCGTGCCTGATGCGCGTCAAGAGGCTCCAGACGGAGGGCTTCATCACCGGATATTCCGCCCAGATCGATGTTGCCAAGCTCGGACAAACTCTGACGGTCTTCGCTGAAATCACCCTAAAGAATCACCGGCAGATCGATTTCGCTCGCTTTCTCACGACGATCGAAAAGATCGATTCGGTCGTCGAATGCCATCTGGTTTCAGGCGGGTACGACTATCTCGTCAAGTTCATCACAGCGGGAATCAGCGAATACCAGGCGGTCATGGAACGCCTGGTCGAGATGGATATCGGTATCGACAAGTACTTCAGTTTCGTCGTGCTGAAGTCCCCGATCGTGAAATCCCATCTGCCGCTCGAAAGCATCTTTGATGGCTAAGAACAGCGGCGCCGACCGGCGGCGCGGTGATCATCCCTTCATCGCCGCGCGGACGTCCTTGTCTTCGAGCGTCTGGTCGAGCGTAGCCTTTGTCCGCTCAATAATGCCGTCGATGTCCTCGTCGGTGCAGCACAGCGGCGGCGCATAGCCCAGCACGCCTTGCGCGAAGGCGCGGATCACGAGACCATTGTCCCATGCGCGGTCGAAGATGCGGCGCGCCGCGTCGGCTTCCGCCGGCAGAGGCGTCTTGAGCTCTTTGTCAGTCACGAGCTCGATTGCGGCCAGCATGCCGCGACCGCGGATATCGCCGACGAGCGGATGATCGGCAAGCGCGCGAAGACCTTCCATCAGGCGGTGCCCGGCCTTCCGGCCGTTGTCCAGCAAGCCGTTTTCATAGAGATCGAGGCAGGCGAGCCCAACGGCTGCGCTGACGGGATGAGCGGAATAGGTGTAGCCGTGGCCGACGGCCGCCTTGCCGGCGCCATCGGCAATCGTGTTGTAGACGCCGTCGGACATGAGAACGGCCCCCATCGGCACGTAGCCCGAGGTCAGCCCCTTGGCCGTGGTCATGAGATCCGGCACGACGTCGTCCTCTTCACAGGCGAAGAGCGGACCGACACGGCCAAAGCCGGTGATGACCTCATCGGCAACGAACAGAATATCGTGCTCCTTGCAGACCGCATGCATGGCCTTCAGCCAGGACGGCGGCGGAACGAGGACACCTCCTGACCCCTGTATCGGCTCGACATAGAAGGCGGCGACGCGTTCGGCGCCGAGTTCGGCGATCTTGGCCCGCAAGGCCGCGACGGACGCCGCGATGATAGCCTGAGGATGGGAACCGACAGGATTGCGATAGGCGTAGTGCGAGGGGATTTTGTGTTGCCAGTTGTATGGCACCCCAAAGCCCGCATGAAAGGCGGGCAGCGCCGTCAAGCCAGCCCCTGCCGTCGACGATCCATGGTAGCCAGATTCGAGGGAAATGAACTGGTCCTTCTGCGGCGCACCCTTGGCATAATAATAGTACCGGATGAACCGGATCGTGCTGTCGACGGCATCTGAGCCGCCCAAGGTGAAGTAGACATGGTTCAGATCTCCAGGCGCCAATTCAGCCAGCCTTGCGGCTAATCGGATGGCCGGGTCGGAGCCCAAACCGAAATAGCCCGTCGCATAAGGCAGCTCCTGCAGCTGCCGCGTAGCCGCTTCAACGATGCTGTCCTGTCCGTAGCCGGCATTTACGCACCACAGACCCGCAAAGCCGTCCAGCAATTGACGTCCCGAGACATCGGTCAGCGTCGCGCCTTTGCCTGACTTCAGCACGCGGACGCCCGTCGCCTCGTGGCTTCGATAAGAAGAGACCGGGTGAATCAGATGCGCGCGATCGAGCTCAATCAGCGAGTTGCTCAACATATTGTCCTCCAGAACGGCCGCGATGTTTGTCCGAGCAGCCCGTTGTGTTCGGGCTCAACTTAAGTTGCCGAAGACAGCACTTGCTCCCGGGCAGGACATTGACGGAGGGCGTTTTGACTTTGATTGGGCACCAGCGCGGCATCCTATGCCGGCATGGTGCGGCGACGGCATTGAGGCTAAACGAGGAGAGCCGATCGTCCTACAACTCTCTGCCATGGCTCCGATGCGATACGACACAATCTGCTCCCGACCACCGCGACATCGGCGCTTTATCTCGTCGGCTGCCCGCTATTGTGCGTGTCGTACCGGCAAGCGGTGCGAGATCGCAAGGATTGGAGCTATGGCGACATTCAGACCGAAATACATCACCTTCGACTGCTACGGAACGCTGACCAATTTCGACATGGCCGGCGCCGCGACCCGTGTCTACGGCTCGGAGCTTTCTGCCGCGGCGATGGCAAAGCTCGTCAAGGACTTTGCAGCCTATCGCCTGGACGAGGTTCTCGGCGCCTGGAAACCGTATTTCGAGGTCGTGCACAACGCGCTGGAGCGCGCCTGCAAGCGCAACGGTGTGGTCTTTAAGCCGGAGCACGCCCAGCGCATCAATGAAGAGATCCACACGTGGGGTCCACATGCCGACGTCCCGGCTGGCCTGGCCAAGGTTGCCAAAGAGATCCCGCTGGTCATCCTGTCGAACTCCATGAAGAACCTCATCATGTCCAACGTGGAGAAGCTCGGTGCTCCCTTCCACACGGTCATCACGGCCGAGGAGACCGGCGCCTACAAGCCGCACATGAAAGGCTTCGAATACATGTTCGACAAGCTGGGCTGCGGCCCGGAAGATATCACCCACGTCTCCTCCTCGTTCCGCTACGATCTGATGACCGCCTACGATCTGGGTATCAAGAGCAAGGTATGGGTGAACCGCGGTCACGAGCCGGCGAACCCCTTCTATGAATACACCGAGGTCTCCGGCATCGGCGGCTTGGCTGCCGCAGTCGGCCTGGAGCCCCTTCGCAAGAGCGCCTGAGCGCAGTCCTTTCGGGATCTCTCGCGGTACTTCAGTAAGAGAGATCTGCGCTCGTCAAGGAAAAGGGGGCGGTTCAGCCGCCCCCTTTTCTTGTTTCAGATACAGATCCGACGGACGCTCAGTCCAGGCCGCCGACATGGAGAGCCTTGCTCTCGAGATATTCTTCTATCCCGAGCTGAGAGCCCTCGCGCCCCAATCCCGACTGTTTGACACCGCCGAAAGGCGCAACCTCCGTCGAGATCAGGCCGGTGTTCAGGCCGACCATGCCGAACTCCAGCGCTTCCGCAACACGCCAGGAACGCTTCAGGTTTTCAGTGTAGAAATACGCCGCAAGGCCGTACGGCGTGCCGTTGGCGATCGCAATCGCCTCCTCCTCGGTCTCGAAGCGGAAAAGCGGTGCGACCGGCCCGAACGTCTCTTCGGACGCCAGGAGCATCTCGGTCGTCGCGCCGCCGAGCACGAGAGGCCGGGCATATTGCCGACCTTCCGGCACCGCCTCACTCTCCGAGATGATCTTTGCGCCCTTGTCCAGGGCATCCGTGACGTGCCGCCTGATCTTCTCGATCGCCGCGCCGTTGATCATCGGCCCGATTGCGACCCCCTCTTCCGTGCCGGCGCCGACCTTCATATTCGCGACCTTGCCGGCGAGCTTCTGTGCAAAGGTATCGTAGACGCCTGATTGCACGAGAATGCGATTGCAGCAGACGCATGTCTGTCCGCCGTTGCGGAACTTCGACGCAATCGCGCCCTCGACGGCGCGGTCGATATCGGCATCGTCGAAGACGATGAACGGCGCATTACCGCCGAGCTCGAGGCTGAGCCGCTTGATGTTGTCGGCGGCGCCTTTCATCAGCAGCGCGCCGACGCGGGTCGATCCCGTGAACGAGATCTTGCGAACGGTCTCATTGGCCATCAGCTCCTTGCCAATGTCCGCCGGCATGCCCGTCACGATGTTGATCACGCCAGGTGGAATTCCTGCCCGCTCCGCCAGCACACCGATCGCGAGGGCCGAGAACGGCGTGAATTCTGAGGGCTTGATGACGACGGTGCAGCCCGCGGCCAGCGCGGGCGCCACTTTGCGTGTAATCATCGCGTTGGGGAAATTCCAGGGTGTGATGATCCCGCAGACGCCGACCGGTTCTTTCAAAACCAGAATGCGGCGATCGACCGTGGGTGACGGGATCGTCGATCCGTTGATCCGGCGCGCCTCTTCCGCAAACCATTTGACGAAGGAGGCCCCATAGCGGATTTCGCCGAGCGATTCCGCCAGTGGCTTGCCCTGCTCCAACGTGAGTAGAAGAGCCAAATCCCGCTCATGGTGCCGCATGAGCTCATACCAGCGCTCCAGCAGCGCGGCGCGCTCTGCATGGGCCTTGGTCTTCCAATGCTTGAAAGCAGCGGCCGCAGCGTTGATGGCAGCCCTGGTCTCCTCGCACCCCATATCGGGGATGGTGCCAAGCACTATTTGGCTGGCAGGATCGATGACATCAACCGTTGCCTTCGCACTCGCGTCGCGCCAGTGGCCGCCGATCAGTGCCTGCTGGCGAAACAGATCCTTGTCTTTCAATGCAACCATGTATTTGTTCCCTTACCCTTGGGGTCAAACCGCCATCACTGCCGGATATGCGATTGGCGAGACAAGGCCGTCTCAACTGAGCGATACAGGATCGCGCGCCGCATTTTTCATCGAGAAAGAAGCGTCTGACGGCGTTGAATCCGGTCAGACGGGATCTCGAAAGTCGATTGTTCTGGCCGTCGTTCAGTGAGACCGCCGTCAGCCATCGTGCTCAGTCATAGTGGCAGACATAGATCTTCCGCACGGTCTCGATCGTGCGCCAGACGCCGACAAAGCCCGGCTTCATCACAAAGCTGTCGCCGGCCCGAAACCGCCTGGTCTCGCCACCCTTTTCCTCGATTTCGATAAGACCCGAGATGATATGGCAGAACTCGAAGGTGGTGCCCTTGATGGAATGGGTCTCGCCGGGGGTTGCCTCCCAGACGCCCGTCAGCACTTTCTCACCCTTCGAGGCGTCTTGCGCCCAGGTCTTGAAGGACGGATTGCCCGAAATGAGCCGTTCCGGATCTGGCACGGCCTTCTTCGGTACGAAGTCCGGATTGGTGTCGATGGCAATCAGAAGTGACATGGCATCTTTCCTGTTAGTAGCCGAGCGTTCGATCGATGAGGCCGATCGGATTTCGTCCGGCGCGGTGGCGCCGGATGTTCTCTATGACGGATTGCGCGGCCGTATGCGGTTGCGTCACGGACGCGATATGCGGCGTGATGATCACCTTCGGATGCGACCAGAGCGCATGGACTTCCGGCAGCGGCTCGGGATCGGTCACGTCGAGCATCGCTGCGGCGAGGCGCCCGCTGTCGAGCGCTTCGATGAGTGCGCCCTGGTCAAGCTGCGGACCGCGGCCGACATGCAGCAGCCTTGCTCCCGCCGGCAGGAGAGAGAACAGCTGTGCGTTCAGGATGCCGCTAGTTTGCTCCGTCAGCGGAAGAAGACAGACGAGGATATCCGTTGCTTTCAGGAAGCTGCCAAGCTGACCATCGCCGTGGAAGCAGGTGACGCTCTCGAATGTCTTGTTGCTGCGGCTCCACGCGGCAAGCGGAAATCCAAACGGCTTCAGACGATCAATCGCAGCTTGCGCCAACATGCCAAGGCCTAAAAAGCCGACGCGCCGATCGGCCGCTTGGGGCGTTGCAAGAGCCTGCCATAGGCCTCTTCCCTGCTGCTCCCGATAGGCAAGCATCTCGCGATGGAGTGTCAGCACCCCAAGCACGACGTACTCCTGCATCATGCGTATGATGCCATGCTCGATCATGCGCACGAGCTTGACCCGGTCGGGTATGGTCTCCGGCTTGAACTGATCGACCCCCGCACCGATGGAAAAGAGCATTTCCAAATTTTGAAAGCGCGAGAGATCGTCGGCCACGTTCCAGGTCAGCAGGTACCGAACCTTTTCCGGCTCGAAGCATTCGCTGGAATGATAGAATTCGAGATCAGGGAGCTCGCGCGCAAAGGCCTGCCGGAATATAGCCGCCCGAGCAGCATCGGAATTGAAAAGGAACGCCATCGACGTGGTCCTCTCAGGTCCTCGCCCCGGATGCCGCGCGTTGAGACCGGCCTGGCCGGCCACCGAGGGCTGGAAAGGCGGCGAGCCCTCCAGCGAAGCCTTCAACGTTCACTGGGGTCACCCTGCCTGCTGTTGCCGAATATCGATAGGCCGCAACCAGTAGCTTTCCCTGCTGAATCGAGTTGCACTGGCGGCGAAACATTCCGAATACCGCCAGCCAAACAGGCGAAACCTGCTGGCCTTCCGCGCTATGCTGCTGCAAAAGAGGGCTTGTGCGGCACGCAGCAGAAGGCCGGCGGGGGATAGGCCGCAGGCTTTGAGCCCCGCGAAGGAATGGATGAGCTGAATGGGACGAACGGTACGCGTGAAGTCCTTTGAACTGGTGGCCAAGGACATCAACGACGTTGATGTGAAGCTGCTCCACGCGCTTTCGATCGGTGTCGGCTGGCCGCATCGCCCCAAGGACTGGGATTTCCTGCGCCGCGCCGGCCACGGCATCGTCGCCGTTGATGGCATAGACCGCGTTTTCGGCAGCGCGATGTGGTTCCCTTATAGCCAGGAATTCGCAACGATTGGCCTGGTGATCACATCGCCCCGAACCCAGGCACAAGGTACTGGCCGCTGGCTCATGGAGCAGGTTTTCGAGCGGTGTGGCGACCGGAATTTGACCCTCAACTCAACCCATGCCGCCTATCACCTGTATCTGTCGCTGGGGTTCACGAAGGAAGCCACCGTATATCTGTGGCAAGGAGAACTCGTCTCACCACCTCCGCCGGTGCCGGCTCTGGCCGGTGAATTGAGCTCGCTATCTGTGGCGAACATCGAAGAGATCGCGGCACTGGATGAGCGCGCGTTCGGAACTAACCGGCGGAAGCTGCTTGCATTGCTTTCTGAAGGTGCGTCAATCTCGGTCTTGCGCCGCGGCGGAGAGGCCGTCGGTTTTTCGATGAAGCGCGAATTCGGGCGCGGTCATGTGATCGGCCCGATCGTCGCCAGCAATGATTGTGACGCGATCCATCTCACCGCCGTGCATCTTAAGGATCTCGCGGGACAGTTCGTCCGCGTCGATACGCGGGAGCAGACAGGTCCGTTTGCCGACTTCCTTCAACAGAGCCGCCTTGGAATGACCGACACCGTCACGACCATGTCTAAGGGTCGGCGATTCCTGAACCGGAAAGAAAACGAGCCGTGGGTCTACGGATTGGCCGGCCACGCGTTGAGCTGAGGCGATGAAGCGAAGCTCCTCTTAGGGATGGCCTATGCCAGGCATGTAACGACTCGAACCTCCCGGCCATTCTGCTCACGGAACGTCATTTCGATGAGCCTGTCCGATTCGTTCGCTGCAATGCTATATTCTACGACGACGGCGGAAGAGATCTGCCGGAGTAGCCTCCGCGGTATATGTTGGGGTGCAAGCGATGCAGCCAAGCAAGTATGGCCGATGTCATGCTCGATGCCGTTTTGTTCGATTGTCAACCCGAGGACTAGAGGATCTATTTCCAAACACACCTACGAAAATTGACGAGAATGGAGCTGCTTAGCTAACGAACTCAGTAGCTTAAGTGCTGGCTGGGGCGGGAGGGATCGAACCTCCGAATGGCGGAATCAAAACCTGCTTGATTATTCAATGATTTCAACGCGCATTTGGAAAAAAATGGCCGGTTCACGATCCAGTAGTTTCAATAGGTTGGTTGGTGTTTCCAAATGAAAAAGAGCCTCACGACGGCTTGAAACGACCGATTGAGCAACGCCTGCTGTCGAGATTCACTTGACCATGACAAATGCCGCCGGCCAGAGTGCGTCAGGTTGGTGTCCGAGCGGAAGCTCGTGGAGGAGTTTTTCCGTGGGTTCTTCAGCTTCGCCAGGATGGCAGGGCGAACTGTCAGAGCCTTGAGTGCTTCATTGATCGAACCCCGACGACCCGTCAGTGGAGCGATACCGCCTTTCCCCCACCAGCCAAACCTACGATACCTCATCCATTCCTCCGCATGAGGCCGCTCGTGAGCCTGGGCGAGATACGTCTTCAGCGAGAGGAAGGCGGTGGATGCAAATCAGGCGGGTGCGACGCCGCAATCGCACTGCGCGCCTGAATTAGTCCAATGAAACAATCCGGTGTCGTAAGTTCAAAGGGCGGAGAACGTAAGCAAGCCTGAGCCGCATGCCCGAGACAGGACTGGAAAAAAGACGCCGGGACGCTTGGGACCATCATTGTTGGCTTTCAAACACGGCTGACAGTCAGGAATCGCCGCTGTGGAATCATGCCAATTCCTCTGTCGAGTCTGCACCGCTGGTCGGCAAGATTTTCGCCGTGCCCATTGCCCGCGGCTTTGATCGACATGGCACTGCGTCACTACATCCCGCGCCCATGTCAATCAGATGTGAGCGGTGCCAATCCACATTGCCTCGCGATCGCGGCCTGGAGCACGATCGGGCAAGGCATGACCGATCTGGGAAAGACACCGGACCCGCACTCAACGTTCTGCCCGCGTCAGCTGCCGAGGCGAATCGCCCACTGACAGCCGCACACGACTGTTGCCACATCGAGCGCGTCGCTTACCTAAAGAACCTCAACTCGAACTTGTGCCACACCTCGATCGGTAATTCCTAGGCCGCGTGCTGCGCCAAGGGAGAGGTCCAGCACGCGGTCGCGAATCCACGGTCCGCGGTCTGCAATACGAACTATGACCGACCTGCTACTCGCAATGTCGGTGACGCGAACCCGAGTTCCGAAGGGAAGACTTCGATGGGCCGCCGTCATTTCATCGCGATTGTAGAGCGACCCGCTAGCTGTTTTGCCTCTTGTATAAGAATAGAAGGACGCTTTTCCGGTGAAGACTTTATTGAACGATTGCGAAGGCCGAGGATTGTCTTGCGTCCGCGTCCATAGTGGTCCTGTCGGGATATGCTCAGGAGGACTTTGTTTTTGCTCCTTCTCTTCAGGGGCAGGTTTAGCATCTGCCTTCGGAATAATAGACCATCTATCGTCGAAGTTTTGTGCTGAAGCATACGGAGACTGCAAGCAAGCAGATAAGGACGCGATCGCGATTCCTGCACACAGAAGACGCATGATCAACTCCACTCACTGACCTATACTAAAACACAAAGAATCAAATGATTTCTGGCAAGCGGCGTTCCCGAGCGTGCAGAGCAGCATACAAGGGAACAGCGTCATCAATTTGGAGTGATTTTTTGGGTAGGTCGGAACTACTCTGTGGCGCACATTGTATGCCGAGCGTCAGCGTCTGGCCCGCAGCCGAACCATGCTGATGCTGACGTCGGCTATCGGCCGTAGGCCAGACGCCGGGCGACGCTTGCCTCATCCGCCGCTTTTGACCCGAACCTGCCAGATAAAATCGTGCACCGACTGCTGCGAGCCGAAGACCTTTGAGGTTCCCGCTACCGGGCCGAGATATCCACTCGCGATTTCCTTGCGCGTACTGTCCCTTATAAGGAATGTGCAGAGTGATACAGCGGCTGCAGCCATGTACCAGGTCAGCATTTTTGTAGACAATGGCTGCAGCAGCGCGTCGTCCCCCATTAGGGCCGATGCTGCTGAAAGTGGATGGCTTCCTGACGGAACACGCTCGACCGTACGGCGCAAGCCGGGCGCAGAGCAGCCGCTTCGGCGCAAGCGCCTGGCGCGCAATCGGCTCACGGATGGACACGGTCGTCAGCGAGGCGACGGGTCAACTCCGCCGTCAGCGCCTCCCTTCTGCTGCCTGAAACCGCAAGCGGCCGCTTGCGAACATATGATCATAGGAGAACGGGATCCATCGTTCCGCTGGCGCGTCGACGTCAGCACCGCCTCCGCCATCACGGGTTTGCACTGCAGGGAGTTGCCTCGCTATCAACCGCTCGGTTTTGGCGCAGCGCGGCTGCCGAAGTGCGATCTTTTTCAACAGAGTATCCATCACATTTTCCTTGGATCTGATTGGAAGAATTCTGATCAGCATTCGATCCCGCTGACTACTGGAGTCCTGGCGGCAAATCTTTATTTTGGCCCGGAGGGGCATTACCGTTCCCTGAAGTAGTGGTCATCTGCGATGCTCCGTGGGGCTGCCCACCCGGGTTTTCAGTTGTTAATTTTCCACCACATACCTGCTCTCGTTCTTTCTCACTGAGTTCTCTCAGCGTGCGTCTGTCTTGCATGATTTTCTCCTTGCTTTGCTTGGAAGCTGACTGCTCTCGCGCGTTCAGCCCCGCAATACTCTCGCGAGAAACAGCCGCCTGCAATTCAGCGTTGGCTTTATGTCTTTCGATTTACGTCGTTCGGTCATCGGGACTCTGGCCCCGTCAACTTGCGTTATAGCGTGCACACGGAATGGAACGACGCAATCGAACGCGGGCGCTCGCGCCGCGAACCAAGAGGAGGACTTGGGCAATCACAGGCCAGGAATGCAGCGTTCGCCGGTAACATCGCATTCGGCATTGCTGCGTACCTGCAAGCTCTTCAGGCGCACTAGCATCCTCGGGCCGATCACCGCGGCGCGGGGAAGAACCGGCCAAGGTATGAACATCGCCGTGGACATGCCGCGCGACTGAGTACAACGCGCGCGGTGTTCTTGGATATGGGATGAACAGAATCTGTGACGGTACCGTCGCTTGGTACCCTTATCGGCTAAGCACAGCGGCTCAGGTGGCGCTAGGCCAGTTCCGAAGTTCTGTGCTGACGATCAAGACACTTCACAACCGCGCCGGGGCGAGCCGCTGGACTGGACTTATGTTCGCCCCAGATCCTACATCAGGAGCACAATGAATCCACCGGCGCCCGATTTGAGAGCCGCATGGCCGCCTGTGTCGCTGCGTAGGGTGGTGCCCGGGCGGGGCGCAACACCGGAAGTTTTCGATGAGCGGTTATTTGCGATTGTGCTTCGTCAATCTCGTTCTTGTTGAAACTCTTTCTGCGGATTCCGATGATCTCGCCCGGGTGTACCGATTTGATCTCGCCCAGGATTCCGAGATGATCTCGCCCACCATTCCGATTTGATGTCGCCCGGGGCGGAGGCGTTCTGGCAGTCTGGTTTCTGGC
>Ga0209589_1002343_pt1 | contig 32701 bp, 9 predicted proteins | sample CowpeawhiteBW_FD_187525 | JGI IMG/M metagenome (GOLD analysis project Ga0209589, IMG submission 187525) | Root nodule microbial communities of legume samples collected from California USA - Cow pea white BW (SPAdes) (version 2) | ecosystem: Host-associated > Plants > Roots > Nodule | place: USA...
CTTTAAAATAAAAAAAAAAAAAGAAACTAATCTAATTCAACAGAATTGTTAGGAAGAAACTTACTAGCTCAACAAAATATCCAGTTACAAATGTTCCCTAATGTAGTAGCCAATGTTCCAGCTGTATTTGATATTTGGTTTAATTACTTGGATATGGATGGTACTCATTTTAGTAGGGGTATGTTAATTTGGTACTCGTTGTTGAAAAAATGTCAATTGCGTCCCTATTTTTGAAAAGTGCTTCAATTAGGTTGTTTTGGACAAAATAATTAACGCGGTTAATGACACGCCATGTGTCACTCTCTGATTTTTTATATTTTTTAATTTTTTTTACAAAAGTTTTTTATTGCCACGTGTCAAGTTCCTATTGTGACACGTGACACACGTATACCAAATGTCATTGTTCTGATTTCAATTTAATCCCTATCTGTATATCATTATTTCAATTTAGTTCTTACTTGTGTCTTTAATTCAATTTTGTTAGGATTTTTTTAATAATTGAAATATATTTTTATAATATATTTTTTATAAGATTAAAACTAATTAAATATAAATATTTTTAAAAAATTAAGTAGTAATATTTATATTAAAATTTAGTGCTCACATTGACAAAATATGGGTTAATAATATACAATAATATAATATGTTAAAAATTATTTTTAATAAAAAAATATTAGTATAACATTTATACAAATAATAGATTTGGTCTTGAATTGGAGAGAGACAATGTTATTCTATTTTGAAAAAAAAAAAAGTGGATAACTATATTGTTTTATATAAGTATAACATTTTTTATCACTAAAATTTAATGTAAAAAATAAAATAATTTGAATATTTAAGTGTAATGATTTGATGTATAAATTAAAAAACAAAAAATTTAACATGTATATATAAGTTATAATTAAATTTATTGACTAATTTGATCTTAAATTAGAAAAAATAAAATTGGATCGGTTTTAAATAATATGTGTACTAAATTGAACCAAAACTTTAAATAGAGGACCTAAATTGAAAATAACTATTATCATTGTCACGTGTTACGACTGTAAACTGCCATGTGACACGAGTAACCTAACATGTGACAAATTATAAATTTTTAGAAAAAAAATTAAAAATTTTCACATCTTGACACTTGTTCTGTATGGATACAGTGTTAACTCCAATCTAATAAAGAAAATTAAATTGAACTCTTTTAAACAATTCGAAAATTAAATTGAACTAAGTAATAATAAAATTTATAAATGTTATATATTGTAATTTTATTTAAATTTATAGTTAAAATATGTTATTAAATATTAAATTTATTTTTATAAATACTCACAAATATTCGTAAATTTTAAAAGAAATATACAGGTACCTATATAACTAATACATATATAACGTATATATATATATATATATATATATATATATATATGACAAATACTTATTCAACAATATTAACCGCGCTTGCCCCGTTAATATCATATCCTCTGTGACTTTTGTGTTTTGTTCAAATTCCCTATCATAACCTAGGTCTAACAAATATACTACAATTACCCTTATTTAATATATTTACTTTTGTTAATAAAAAAATATTGCACACCAACAATTATAAAATAAGAATACATATAATTAGTAATATCAAAAGAACCCAAATAAAAAAAATATTGCCTCTCCTGGAAGTGTCTTGGATCCAGAGTAGATTCATTGATCATGAACCATGTGTTTCATCGATTGGTTTCCACAACGAACATGGCTTCCGGAGATCGATGGCTCAATGCTAGGAATCGCTATGTCGCCTAGAGGCGGGCTTCTTCTAATCGCACTGTTCTTAGACTCGAGAGTATGCAGATCACTTTGTGGAACGATGTGGTCATTGGATTTGGCAAAGCTAGCGATTCCGTGGTGACCGATGAAGGACCTGAGGGGATTGAAGGTGTGTGAGAGCGATGGCGGTGAAGAGGTGTGCAAAGAATATCTTCACATTGATTCATTGTTCATATACAATTTAAAATCCTCTAGAATGAAAAGTACAAGCAAGAATCCATATAATATCTTCCGCTTTATAAATGCTTATGATAAATTTTTCTTCATCGGCAAATAAAAAATATTATCACATTGATTACAAATTACTGTCTTCCACGGAAATTCTTCAATATTCCTTTCCTAATTTAATGAAGATCATTAGATATTACAAATATGAACTTTGAATTCCAAAAACGACAATAAATTTTCATTAACAAGACAACAAAAACCGATAAATTGTGACAAACTTTCATTTGGTGAAGAAAAGTAGACTTGACTAATTGACAAACATGTCCACATACTTGCAGTTACCAACAAAAAGACAAACAAAAAGAAACAATCCTGCACTATTCAAAATCAAGTGTACAAGTATTTGAGCTCTTCATGCATGAGGATAACTCTCTTATCATATCAATTTTTTCCCCAATACTGCATATTTTCATGGTACGTAGATATTTCGCATTCTCCAAAATATATCTTGCAAATTGAAACTCATCTATAGAACCACTATACTTTTTGAGACAACAGGTTTTAAGGTGTGATGAAATGCACGCAGGAACAGTTTGTGGATATGGCCAAGCATATTGTTCATAGCCTGCTAAAAATATTGGAAGAAAGATCTGAAAACAACAAAAATAAAAACTATATTAATACTTATGTTTGAAGAAAAGATAATAAGGAAATTCATACTTGAAAAGCTTAAATCATTAAACCTTAAAAACGCAAATGACAAGACTTTGAAGTTTGGGACAATGTTCGAGCACTTTCAAGACCCGAAGCCAATCCTCGTTCGCATGCAAAACCAATTCAAGTTGAACTAAATTTTGAAAGTCAAAATCCAGGTCCACGTTCCGTTGATACATCTGCAAGACATACAAAATGATATCAAAACATAAGAAATCCTTTTTTTCCTTCGAAATGGAGAGTAATAAGAAACAAATCTCACATGCATTACCCCATCGAAGAACAAAACTTCAACATCCTTGAAAATTTCCAGTGGAAGTAAGATTTCATGGATGCTGGCTCTAACCAACTTTGTCAAACGGTTAAACTTTCCTTTAGTTTCGCAAGCCAAATCCATGACTTCCAAGTCCTCAAGATTAGGACACCCAGAGAGAATCTGTGAAAGATCCAGATATCTTGGTAAACTAACAGAGTTCAAGTACAAGATTTTAAGCAAGGGTAAATCAGCAAAGGAAAAATCTTCCACTGTTATCAAATTCAACTTGAGAACTACAAGAGTTTTGCAGCTAAACACAGTTGGCATGACAATGCCCCGATGACAATAGATGTCGAGGTGTCGAACTCTTCCACTCACTGCAGCCGTAATCCATGTCTTGATAGATAGGGTGTGTTCAAGGGTACAGTGAAATGTGAGGCGAAATCTATGGAGGGGTTGCTCTCTATCACGCGAAAGCAGAAAAGAGTCCACCGATTGAAGAAAATGAGTGTATGCCTCTTTGTATTTGTCATAATCACAGGAGTATATGGGATTGTAGTCGAAATAGAAAGAGGGAACTGAACGCCATAGATGGATCCAGCGCTTGGAGAGAACACTGGTTGCAACTACTTCTTTTGTTGGAAGAGAAGATAGAATGTCACACAGGATTGAGTCCGGCAAACTGCTGATCCTATCAGCCATGGTTGAGAATAGCTCAAGGTTACATAGCTGCTTCAGTTTCTTATAGAACAACTCACTGACTAAGGTATCAAATCCTTTGATAAGAATTTACTTTTGCATTGGATTTGATGCGCATGCCATGAGAACCTAAGCCTTGGGAAGTGAAACGAAACACCTAGGGTTGTATTTCCCAGCAGGAAAACCCGAACTCTTGTAATTCCCATATTCTGAATTGAAACATCTCATGTAATGATATTATTTATTAGTAGTACCTGGTCTCAAATAGAAAAAAGTAGTGTAAATATTCTTATAAATTGAAAAAAAATATTTGAGTTATAGACATCGTTGAGGAAACAAAACTTTTAATTTTTTTTTTTAAAAACAGTAAAAGTAATGTAAATATCAAATCATTTAATACTATCTCTTATTATTGGAGTTATGTTGTTATATATATATATATATATATATATATATATATATATATATATATTCTGTGAAGTATTTGGTATGTTTTTGGCAAAATAAATTTATAATTGTCATATTAATTGTATAAAATTAAGTGCGTAGTTGATAATTTTCATAATAGTAACCATAGCAAAGGAGGAAGACAACAACAAATAGACAGAAAAACAAAGACGGTAGGCTAACTACATAAAATATTTCAGTTATAATGAAATACTATTTCCTTTTTGCACATACAAAACTTTTCATTTATTCGCACAAACTCCATAGAACATATTTAATTCAATCCAACTAGACTCGATTTATCCGGATAGGCAGCGGCGGAGCCACAATGGGGCAGGCGGGGCCACGAACCCCCTCCTACTTTTTAAAATTTTTTTAAATTATATACTCTTAGAACTTTTAAATTATATTTTTTAAATTATAATTATTTCATTAAATTAGATAATAGTGTATCGAAAATTAATGAAAATTAAATTAGGTATTTTTTATTTCTTTTATAAAGTACAACATTTAATGTTAATAAATAGTACAATATAAAATTGAATATAATAAAATAAAATTGTTAAGATAATTTTTATTTTCTCTTCACATTGTTTTTTGAGTTCTTTTACGTATTGTACTCATCTCTCATCCTTACCTGATTTCTTCTTTCTTCTATTATTGAATAAAAAAAAGTTAAACAGAAACTTATTATTTATTTTGTCTCACTTGGTAGTGCAATAATTGTTTAATATTTAGCCATTTTTTTTATCTCATTACCCTTTTGTATATCCATTTTTTATGAATATAGAAGAGCAAGTAATGTATTATGTGATTTTTTATAGAGGATTTTTAATTGTAACTCGATCATCATACTTTTTTTTAGTAATTATGTCTCTCAATTTTTTATTATATTATAATAAAAGAAATTGGTCCTAAACTTGTTTTATAGATAGGTATATTGATAAAAAATAAAAGAATAAATTCAATTTTTAAAATTGATAAAAAAAAAAAAAATAAATTTAATTTTTAAAATTGATAAAAAAAAAAAAGGTAAGATGAGGACAAGACAATAAGGTTGCTCATCGCATAAGTGAAAGTTTGTGATGACTTTTGAATTGATATGTGCACATTAGTAAAATGGAAAATGAATATTTTACATATAATATGATTATTTACATTGGAAAAAAAATAGCTGAAAAATGTAGTTATGATTCAATTATTTGATAAGTTAAAAAATATGAAAAAACGAATGACAATCATTTAGATATGTGTATTTTCTGTTATAGTTATAACTATTAAATTATGTATTAATTTTAAGTGAATGAGTGACAAAAATATTAAATATATAAATTCTAGGTATAATATTTTGGCTCCCCCAGAAATCTTAGTCAAGATCCGCCACTGCGGATACGTACTATAGAGTCAGATTAGTGAAGTCTTGCACCTGTGGTGATACAACTTACTCTCTTGAGGTGCTCTCCCCGAGCTACCACACACAGGGTTAGTTCTTTATGTCATAAGAAAGATGAAGTCATTCTCATGACAAGACCTCCTACTATTCTCACATCTAACCATTTTCCTCTATTTGAGTATCAATAACTAGCAGAATTGAACAAAAATAACAAATATATGGACTAAATTGAACAAAAAAAATAATACTATCACAAACTGACATGTGGCACTAGCATTGACACGTGGCACAATTGTGACTTGACACGTAATTTTTTTTAAATTAAAAAAATTTTAATTTAGAAAAAAATTAACAAATTAAAAAAACCAGGAACTGACACGTGACATGACATGTACTGTTAAAAAACGTTAACTATTTAAACACCATTAGTGTAAAGGACCAAATTGACCACAATTTGAAGAAAATGAAAACCTAATTAAACACAAAACGAAAATAGGGACCAAATTGAATAAAAACAACAAAAATAGGACCATATTTAAGCCTTGGAAATTTGACCAATGAAAAGTTTATGGTCATTAATTTAAAGAATGGATTTGTTCAAAATAGTAAAATTCGGTTTTGTGAGGTGTAATTTTTTAATTTTAATTTAAAGAAAATGAAATGATTATATTTATAATATTTGTATATTGTTAAGAATTATATTATCGATTATTTTTATTTTAATTCATTCAGTTATTTATATTATAATAATGGTATAATTACCGATTTGGTACCCTAATTTTTTGTTAAGTTCAATTTGGTACCAAAACTTTTGGTTTGTTCAATTTAGTACCCAATTATCTAAAGAGATTCAATTTGGTCATCTCCGTTAAGTTGGAGTTAACATCGTGTCCGTACAAGACACGTGTCAAGCCATGAAATTTTTATTTTTATTTTTTATTTTTAAAAAAATATATTTTTTTTTAAAATTTTAAAAACTGCCATGTGTCAGTTTATCATCGTGCCACGTGCAGCTTACAATCATGACACATGGCAATGGTAATAGTTGTTTTCAATTTAGTACCCTAGTCTAAATTTTTGGTTCAATTTAGTATCCAATTTTTTTAAAATGATCCAATTTCGTCCTCTCCAATTTGAGACCAAATTAGTAAATAAGCTTAATTACAACTTATTTATATATGTTACAATAACTTTTTCTAATATATACATCAAATTATTTCACCTAAATACTTCAATTATTTTATTTTTTTATATTTTAACCTTTATAATTTTTTACACATGAAATTTTTTACACTTGCAAAAAATAAAATAATTTGAATATTTAGGTGTAGCAATTTGATGTATAAATTCAAAACAATTATTTTATCATGTATATATAAGTTATAATTAAACTTAATTACTAATTTGGTCTCAAATTAAAAAGGACGAGATTAAATCATTTTAAAAAAATAGGGTACTAAATTGAATTAAAAATTTAAATTGGGGTACTAAATTGAATACAATTATTACCACTGCCACGTGTCATGAATGTAAGCTGTCACGTGGCACGATGATAAACTGACACGTGACAATTTTTAAATTTTTTGAAAAAAAAAACTTTAAAAAAAATAAAAAAAATAAAAATTTCATGGCTTGACACGTGTCCTGTACGGACACGGTGTTAATGTCAACTTAACGGAGATGACCAAATTGAATCTTTTTAAATAATTTGGATACTAAATTGAAGAAACCAAAAGTATAGGTACTAAATTAAACTTAACCAAAAAATAAGGGTACCAAATTAGTAATTATACCTATAATAATTTACCTTTGACTTTCATATAAATGTTAATGCTTTGTTTATTGTAATTTATTATCAATATGTTTTATTTTATATGAAAATGTTATATTATCTTTATATTGTATGTAAATTTGTTCTTATAAATATATATTATCGTAATTTCTTATGATTTATGGTATCTTCAATGAAATTCTAAACCTAATTTTGACCAATTTCTAACCCTTAACCTACACATCATTCAACAATGCATCATATCACAGTAACAGTCCATGTTGGACACGGTTCTGTTAACTAATATGACAGAATTAACAAAAATAACCTAATTAAATAAAATTTACGAAATTTAAAGTCAAATTGAAAAGAAATCCTAAAGTAGATTAAACCTAAAGATGTCACATCTATCTATATAATATACAAATGAAATCATACAAAGTACGAAATTTTTTTATCTAACACAAAAAGCAGCATACAAAAATTTAACTAAAAGTAGAAAATTTTATTACTTTTAATTTTTGTGATACGTGGCTTTCTAAAATGCAAGAACGTTGTGTTATTTATGTGTGGCACATATCCAAATTTTTAAAGAAAAATAATTTTTTAACAATTTAATTTGAATAATTTTCTTTTATTATCTTATGTGACATATTTTTATTTTTTTCATTTTTCTATATTCCAATGCAACAAATAAATTATTCTCAAACGATTTGATATGTTGTGCCCTGAGTTATCTATTCCTATAAGAAACTGAAACAACTGAGTAGTACTATTCCCAACCATGGTTGATATGATCAGTAGTTTTCCAGATGATATCCTTTGCCACATTCTATCTTCTCTTCCAACCAAACTAAAGGAAAGTTTAACAGATTGCCCAAGTTGGTTAGAGCAAGCATCGATAAATATTTTCCATTGGAAATTATTAAGAATGTTGAAGTTTTAATCATAGATTGGGTAATGCCTGTTAGATTTCTTTGTTATTACTTTCTATTTCTAAGAGAATAAGATAATATATCAATTTGTATCTCTTGCAGATATATCACCCAAACCTGGATTTTGAGTTTCAGAATTTAGTTCAACTTAAATTGAGTTTTGCACTTAACGAGGATTTGTTTGGGGTCTTGGAAGTGCTCAAGCATTGCCCAAAGCTTCAAACTCTCGCCATTTACATTTCTAATCAGGTTTGATGATTCAAAGTATGTTTTTTTTTTTTGTTGTCGTTTATTGAAGCATTAGTATTAATATAGTTTTATGATTGTTTTTATCAGTTTTTTTATTTTTCTGATGATGAAGGCCATGAAGAAGTAGTTTGGCAATACCCAGAAACTGTTCCTGCATGCATTTCATTACACCTCAAAACCTGCTGTCTTGAATGTTTCAAGGTTTCTGCATATGAGCTTCAATTTGAAAGGTATATTGAGGAGAATGCAAAATATTTACAGACCATGAAAGTTTGCTCCCGTTTTATCCTCATGCCAGAATAGTTTTAAACTTGAATAGTTAAGTTTTGAGCAGTAACTGCTGCTTTCTTCTTGTTGTTGTCTTGTGCCTTAGTGTTGTGAGAATGTTGTTATGTTTATCAAATTAATCTATTTATCTTCACCTAATGATAGTTTAAACACTTTTTTTCCTTTTGACCAGAATTGTTTATGCAGTATTAATATTAAGTATCAATAATTTTTAATGACAAAACTTAAATATATATCAATTTTGAGGTATTTATTATCAGAAAATATTACTCGCTAAGACAGCATTTACCTACTAAGAAATGATGTTTAAGGTAATGTAATCCTTTACATTTTATGGATTAATGATGTTAACCACAATTTCTAATCAGCATATCATATTGTTAAACTATAGGGCCAACAAAAAAATGTGCGCCATTCAGAAAATGATAATTAGTATGATAATTATTTTAATTTAAAACATATGATTTGTTAAAAAGTAAAATTACAAAAGAAGTATATATATTAAAAAAATAAATCGTTTGCATATAATGACATATATAAAAATGAATTTTCATTAATGGTAAAATAGATAATTGAAATAAATAAATTATTCAAATATATTAATACTTTTTTAACTTCAAATTTGAGAAATTCTTCTTAAAATGTTATTGGCTTAATGTTAAACCCCAAACTGCAGAATTCAATTATAATATCCTAACAGTGTTACAGTACTAATATTCAAATAGTATTACAAATTAATTTTTTCAAAAAAAATTACAAAACAATTTTATTGTCAATTTTAATACTATTATACCTTATATTGCACACACCAACAATTATAAGATTATATATGTAGGAGCACTAATGATATTCATAAATTACTATTGAAAGTACTAGTTTTTGTACAGTCATGTAAATAAATTCCATATTTCAATCATTAAATTAGACTTATTTATCATAATCATAATACAATACAATACAATGTTTAATATACAATATAACTAATTTTTGAAACATAAAAGATAGTTAACAACTACGCACTTAATTTTGTACAACTAATATCGAAATTATAAATAAATTTTACTGAAAATATACCAAGTACATCAATGTTACTGTCAACTTTACAATTATACCTCATATTTGAGACACCAACAATTAGAAGATTATATATAATTAGTAATTTATTAAATTGATTAAGAGATAGTAACTTATTCAATGGTTTAATATTTACACTACTTTTACCGTTCTTTAAAACATTCACTGTTTGTTTCCTCAACGTCTAAAATATAACTCATGTATTTTTTAAAGTAATAAGCTAATATTAAAAAAACACAGTATAGTCGTTTCAATTCAGGATATGGGAAATACAACCCTAGATTTTTCCTTTCACTTCCCAAAGGTTCTCATGGCATGACATCAATTTCAATGCAAAATAAACTCTTCTCAAAGGATTTGATATGTTAGATAGTGAGTTGTTCCTATAAGAAACTGAAGCAGTTATGTACACCTCTGATATTCTAAGGCCGTAGAAGAAAATGTTTCTTTATTTGTCCTTTAAAGAATGCAAAATATCTGCGGACAATGAAAATCTGCACTGGCAGTGATGCTGATAATAATACTCTTGGAGAAAAACTTGATTTGGCAAGAGAGTTATCCTCATGCATGAAGTATTTGTACACTTTCATTTGAATAGTTAAGGAATGTTTCTTTTTCTTTGCCTTTTTTGTTAGTAACTGCAAGAATGTGGACATGTTTGTCAAATTAATCTGCTTTTCTTCACGAAATGAAAGTGTGCCACACATTATCGGGTTTGTCCAGAATTGGTTACACTTTGAAGTTTCAAAATTCTGTGTTGTTATTGTAATCAAAACTTCACATATGCAATGATCTTTTAATTTAATAAACTAATACTAAAAAAAGAAAGTATTCAGACTAGTTATTATTGATAAGTATTTAATCACGCAAGTTGTTTCAATGCAGAATATGGGAAATACAACCGTCGGTTATTCCTTTCACTTCCGAAGCTTAGGTTCTAAATGGCATCCACATCAATTCCAATGCCAAATTAAAGCCTTCTCAAATGATTTGATACGTTGAGCAGTGAGTTGTTCTTATAAGAAACTGAAACAGCTGTGTACACTTTTGGTATTCTAATTTTTAAAACATGATTATTATGATACATCTATGAGTATTTATGATTATTACCATGAACCAAAACTGGTGCAGTAAAAAAAAAACTGAAAGGAGCATTTATTTTCATTGAGTAATATCAGTGGCAGTGTTTAATAGGTGATAAGTGATACCATTACTTAAGTTGTTTCAATTCAAAATATGGGAAATACAACCCTAGGTGTTTCGTTTCACTTCCCAACGCTTAGGTTCTCATGGCATGCGCCTCAAATCCAATGCAAACGTAAATTCTTATCAAAGGATTTGATTATTCTATAAGAAACTGAAGCAGCTATCTTCACATAAGATATTCTCTGGCTGATAGGATCAGCAGTTTGCCAGACTCAATCCTTTGTGACATTCTATCTTCTCTTCCAACAAAAGAAGTAGTTGCAACCAGTGTTCTCTCCAAGCGCTGGATCCATCTATGGCGTTCAGTTCCCTCTTTCCATTTCGACTATGTTGGAGACCTCTTTGATTGTGACAAAGACTTTAATGACTACTATGATTTTCTTGAGTCGGTGAACTCTTTTTTGCTTTCTCGCAATAGAGACCAACCCATCCATAGATTTCGCTTCAGTTGTTTCTCTAACGTTTATGATCCTACAGATATCCTGACTTCGGTCAATGCTGCAATGAGTGGTAGAGTTCAACATATGGACTTTAGTCTGATGTCGATGAATGTGTTGCCATCTGTGGTGTTTAGCTGCAAAACTCTTGTAGTTCTCAAATTGGCCTTCACAAGAGTGCTAGATATTCCCTCTGTTGATTTTCCCTTGCTTAAGATCTTGCACTTGTTTTCTGTTAGTTTATCAGGAGATTTAGATCTCTCGCAGCTTCTCTCTGCGTGTCCTAATCTTGAGGACTTGGAAGCTAAGGATGTATCCTGTGAAACTAAAGGAAAGTTTAACAGATTGCCCAAGTTGGTTAGGGCAAGCATTGATGAACATTTTCCATTGGAAATTGTTAAGGATGTTGAAGTTTTATTCATAGATTGGGTAATGCCTGTTAGATTTCTTTGTTATTACTTTCCATTTCTAAGAGAATGGGGGATTTCTAGTGTTTTGATATCAATTTGTATCTCTTACAGATAAATCACCAAAAACTGGATTTTGAGTTTCAGAATTTAGTTCAACTTAAATTGACTTTGGGACATAGCAAGGATTGGTTTGGTGTCTTGGAAGTGCTTAAGCATTGTCCAAAGCTTCAAACTCTCGCCATTTACATTCCTAATAAGGTTTGATGATTCAAAGTATGATTTTTGTTGTTGTCGTTTATTCAAACATTAGTATTAATATAGTTTTATGATTGTTTTTATCAGGTTTTGTATTCATCTGACGATGAAGGCCATGAAGAAGTAGTTTGGCAATTCCCCGAAACTGTTCCTGCATGCATTTCATTACACCTCAAAACCTGCTGTCTTGAAGGTTACAAGGGTTCTGCAGATGAGCTATTGAAATGTTGTATAATTGTGTTTATAATTGTTTATAAAATGTTGTATAATTGTGTTTATAATTGAAAAAATTAAGAAAATAGAGCATATTTACATGCCACAAATATTGAGAAATGGCTTCATTAATACTCTCTGTTGTAGTAGTGCCTTTAAATTTATTAATCTGCCCTATAAAGATCTTCGAATTGGAATAAGTTAAAAGGTAAAATACAAACTTAATTAGTAAATCAACTTAACATTTTTGGTCAAAAATAAAATAAAACCTAAATCTTTTTACTAATTCAGAGTATTTCATCCTTTCTTCTACACAAGTATGACCATATAAATATATTACATTATTCATCAAATAGTATTAATATAAAATATTTGAAAAGTAAAAGCTTTTAAAATAAAAATAGAGGAATAACATGTAATAAAACAAGCAACACAACTATAGTTGCTCACAGCTACTCTATTCCTCACCACTTCTAGGTTTCTCATGTGTAGTATCCCCTTCTCTTGTTTAATGCATGACTATACTGGAAAAAAAAGAAAAAAAATTCACAAAACAAAGGGTAAGCTAGTATATTTGAAAAAATGAAAGCAGAAGAACTAAATTCAAATATTTAAATCAAGCAATTCATGTACAGCTAATTCATTCAACCAAACACAATTATTTGATCAAACCTTAACAACTACCTTTGGAGGATTATGTTACTATGAGTTTGGAACACCTAGCAGAGTCTTAATAATCTCCTTCCGAGCCTCTACTCAATACACCAAAGACAATGGTGGAATGCTTTCTCTCTTGACAACATTAGATGAGGCTTCTGTTCTGTATAAAACTGAAGTCTATAATGACACATTGACATCTTTAAAAATATCTATGTAACTCTAGATAACAGTTCAAGAATAACTGAAGCATATACTTATGAGTATAGGCTTCAAAAGAAGCAAAGCCTATATCATGAATATAGACTTCGATTCATCGAAAAATTCAAAATCCATACTCATACAACTAGATATATAGGCTTTAGTTTAACCTATAACCCACAAATTATAACTTAAATATATATATATATATATATATATATATATATATATATATATATATATATATATATAAAATAAATGAGATTACTCCACTAATCCCGCACTAATGTTATTAGAAAAAAAATGTAATAAGGTTCAACCGAGATCCGTAGATAATAGATAAAATCTGTAAACAAATTGTGAATTGACTATGAATTACTTACGATAAAAATTTGTAGGTAATAATTACCTAGGCCCAGGGATCTTACCTATTAGCAAATTACCTTGTTGTTTATTTTAGTTTTTTTTTCTTAATATTTAGCATCCATTTAACGAAAGCTAACTTAAATAAATAAAATTTAAAAATATATAAGATTAGTGTCCGCTAATTAAATCAATATTATCTTTATTTATTTCAATTTTATTTTATATTTAACGTTCACTATAGGGTAACGATAACTTAATAAAATAAAATATTCAAATTAAATAAGATTATTATCACTAAATTGATGCTAACATTTTTTTATGGTTAACATCCGCTCAACATATGTCGACTTAAATGTATATGAATATTAAAAATAAATAAAGTTAGCTTCTATTAAACAAATACAAACTTTACTAAACTATTTAACACAAATATTTATTAACAATTTAAAAATAAATTTTACTCATTACTCAGTATTAGACATCAAGCAAAGATCGATTTATTTTTCTTTATTTTTAATTGAACTACTTGAAGAGGTGGAAGTGTTGCTTTCCCATGTAGTATTACATGATTTTATCTTTTGATGATATTTGTTTGCTTACGTCTTCTCTCCAAACTTGTCTTTCGTAGTTAAAAAAAAAAGAACAATCTTGTTTAATATGACCTTGATTACCATACATAGTTTAATTTTTCTCCATGCTTCTTGAAACTTTATCTTTATATGATAGATTTGTTTAATTTTTTTTTGGAGAAGTTCTAATTTAAATAAATTCCTCATTTCAATCTTGAAATAAAACTAATTTAGCATAATACAATACAATACGATATTTAACATACAATATAACTAATTTTTAAAAAAGAAAAGATAATTACCAACTACGCACTTAATTTTATGCAACTAATATGAAAATTATAAATTAATTTTGCCAAAACATACCAAATACTTAACATACTATTAGAAGATTATATATAACAACATAACTCCAATAATAAGAGATAGTATTAAATGATTTAATATTTACATTACTTTTACTGTTTTTTTAAAAAAAAATTAATTGTTTTGTTTCCTCAACGACGTCTAAAATATAACTCAAATATTTTTTCAATTTGAGACCAGGTACTATACTAATAAATAATATCATTAGATGAGTTGTTTAAATGCAGAATATGGGAACAAGAGTTCGGGTTTCTCTGCTGGGAAATACAACCCTAGTTGTTTCTTTTCACTTCCCAAGGCTTAGGTTCTCATGGCATGCGCATCAAATCCAATGCAAAAAGTAAATTCTTATCAAAGGATTTGTTCTATAAGAAACTGAAGCAGCTGTGTACCAATCAGATATTCTCAACCATGGCTGATAGGATCAGCAGTTTGCCAGACTCAATCCTTTGTGACATTTTATCTTCTCTTCCAACCAAAGAGGTAGTTGCAACCAGTGTTCTCTCCAAGCGCTGGATCCTTCTATGGCGTTCAGTTCCCTCTTTCCATTTCGACTACAATCATGACAAATACAAAGAGGCATGCACTCATTTTCTTCAATTGGTGGACTCTTTTCTGCTTTCGCGTGATAGAGAGCAACCCCTCCATAGATTTTGCCTAACATTTGACTCTACCCTTGACCAAACCATATGTATCAAGACATGGATTACGGCTGCAGTGAGTGGAAGAGTTCAACACCTCGACCTTAATTGTGATCGGGACATTGTAATGCCATCTGTGTTTAGCTGCAAATCTCTTGTAGTTCTCAAGTTGAATTCGATAACAGTGGAAGATTTTTCCTCTGTTGATTTGCCCTTGCTTAAAATCTTGTACTTGAACTCTGTTAGTTTACCAAGATATCTGGATCTTTCACAGATTCTCTCTGGGTGTCCTAATCTTGAGGACTTGGAAGTCATGGGTTTGGCTTGTGAAACTAAAGGAAAGTTTAACCGTTTGACCAAGTTGGTTAGAGCCAGCATCAATGAAAACTTACTTCCATTGGAAATTGTCAAGGATGTTGAAGTTTTGCTCTTAAATTGGGTAATGCATGTGGGATTTGTTTCTTATTACTCTCTATCTCAAAGGAAAAAAAAGGGGGATTTTTATGTTTTGATATCATTTTGTATCTCTTGCAGGTATATCAACGGAACCTGGACCTGGATTTTGACTTTCAAAATTTAGTTCAACTTGAATTGGATTTGCAGGCGAACGAGGATTGGCTTTGGGTCTTGAAATTGCTCAAGCATTGTCCCAATCTTCAAAGTCTTGTCATTTGCATTTATAAGGTTTAATTATTTAAGCTTTTCAAGTATGAATTTCCTTGTTATCTTTTCTTCTAACATTAGTATTAATATAATTTTTATATGTTTGTTGTTATCAGTTCTTTTCTGCATTATTTTTAGGAGGCTCTGGAGAATATGCTTGGCCATATCCACAAAGTGTTCCGGCATGCATTTCATCACACCTTAAAACATGTTGTCTTAAAAGTTACAGTGGTTCTGTAGATGAGTTTCTATTTGCAAGATATATTTTGGAGAATGCAAAATATCTACGGACCATGAAAATCTGCACTGACGGTGATGCTAGCCATGAGAAGAAATTTGATATAATAAGAGATTTATCCTCATGCGATAAGAGCTCAGATTCTTGCACACTTTCATTTAAATAGTTAGTGAAATTTTCTTTTGTTTGTCTTTCCGTTAGAAACTGCAAGAATGTAGACATGTTTACCATTTTAATCTACATTTCTTCACCTAATGAAATTTTGTCACACATTATCCATTTTGTCCAGAAATTTTTGACTCACTTTGAAATTTTAAGATTGTGTTGTTTCAAGAATTCAACCTTTACATCTGCAATAAGCACTGATCTTTATTGAAAGTTGAAGAATTTAGTTAAGGTATAATGAAGAATTTCAGTCGATGAGATGAAGTATAATTTGTAATGCATCTGAGGAGATTGTTTATTTGCAGATGAAAAAAATTATCGTAAGCCTTTATAACGTGATGATATTATATCTGCTTATACTGTTCATTCTTTAGGATTCTAAGGTCTATGAACAGCGTAAAGAAATCCATTGCAGAAGAACCCTTTTTTTTATTGCTGTTGTAACCAAAAAAGCTTGAGAATAGAATTCCAATATGGTTCTATGTTTCTGTTATAGTAAACAGTGACATCTTGAAAAACGATGCACATATATGAAACAACTAATAATAGTTACACATAATGGGTAAAGAGCAATAAAACATCTAATAGATAGAGTGAAAAAATTGACTTCATTTAATTTTTTATCAAAAATAATATACATAAGAGGATAAAACATTGTGATTCTAATTAATATAGATTTTTTTATGTATAAGAAAATTCTAATTTAGTGGAAAGAACATTGCGAGAAGCTAATTTGGTTTCTGAATTGAAAAAAAATACCAACATCACACAGGTTGCGATGGTTGTGGTACGGACAGCGCCACTACTTGGCAGCGGAAAAATAAACATGCTCGTCACCTCCTACTGATTTAGGGCATCAGAAAGAGAGAAACTAAAAGTCAAATAAAAAATCGGAATTACTCTATTTCGAAGGTTTAGATCAATTTAGTCTTTCATCTCTCAAAATACGTTAAATTAGTCATTTTAATGTAATTTTGTTAAATTTATTTGATATTTCCTACTCATTTCAGGATTGTATGAGTTGTTTATACTGTTTGACACATTTTTGTTTTAATGTTAAGTCAAATATTATTATAAAACACGCTTAAAATGTCAAATAAATTGAATAAAACTATATTAAAATAACTAATTCCACCTCTTAATAACTCTTGGGACATTTGGAGAATTGCTTTAATTTTAGAAGATTCTAAGACTCGTTACTCCTTTTTTAGAAGTAGACCCGGTCAGTAAAGAGCTGAAGTCGCAATAATATATTAAATTTATTTATTTGTGTACTACCACGATCTCTATTTTTTTTTTCATTTGTTAAATTAAAATTATTTGTACCAGTTTGTTTTATAAACAGAAATGTGTATTAATATATAATTTTTTGTTGCAAAAAAATAGTTTACCGGTTAGAATAAGTAGTTAACCTCATTAATCCATATAATATAATGGATTTACTTAGTGCATAAATACTGTCGTGATGAATAATATTTTTTTATTTCGATAATAATTACCTCTAAATTGAAATTTTGAAACGTTATCACTGAATACTATTCGTACTGCAGATTACAAAGATTAAATCTCAGAGTGTTCATAAACAATTAATTCTTGACAAGAGGGATAATGTGTCACAAACTTTCATAGATAAACATGTCAACATCTACTATATATACTAATGAAAAAACAAACAAAAAGAAAACTTAACTATTCAACCCTAATTATCAAATGATAGTTTACAAGTATCTGAACTCCTCTTGCATGAAGATAAATCTCTTATCATATTTAGTTTCTCCCTATCATTGTAAGAGGAAATTTTGATTTTCATGGTCCTTAAATATTTTGCATTCTCCATGATGTATCCTGCAAATAGAAACTCATCTATCGAACCCCTGTAACATCCAAGACTACAGGTTTTGAGGTGTGATAAGATGCATGCAGGAACAGATTGTGGGTCTGGCAACACTGCTTCTTCATGGCCTTGCGCAGATGAACCAAAACTTATCTGTTAACAACAATCATAAAACTATATTAATAATAATGTTTGAAGAAAAGATAACAAGAAAATTCATATACTTCTAAGGCTTAAATCATCAAACCTTCCCAATACAACCAATTGCAAGAGTTTGAAGCTTGGGACAACGCCTCAGCGTTTCCAAGAACTCAACCCAATTGTTCTGAATATACAGGTAATCCAATTTAAGTTGAACTAAATTCTGAAACTCATAAATCCAATCTTGCTGACGGAACTGCAAGAGATGCATACAAAAACAATATCATCACAAATACGCCTTTTTCTCCTCAAGAATAGAAAGTATAATAACAAACAAATCTCACGTGCATTACCAAATCTGTGCACAAAACTTTAACATTCTTGACGATTTCGAATGGAACAAATTTTGCAGCCATGTTGCCCAAGGTGGACAATCTGCTGAACTTTAATTCAGCATTGATAAGTATACTTTTGACTTCCAAATCCTCAAGATTAGGGCACCCAGAGAGAAGCTGTGAAAGATCTATACCTTCTGAGAAGAGCACACGATTCAAATGCAAGATTTTAACCATGGGAAAATCAACAAAGGGGATATTTTCCACTGTCATATTGGCCAATTTCAGAAATACAAGAGTTTTGAAGGTAAACACCACAGAGGGCATGACGATGTATAGATCCAAACTGAGGTCGAGGTGTTGAACTCTTGCACTTCCACTCACTGCATCCTCAATCCGTGTCTTGATGATGCTTTCAGTATGACGAATTGTTCTGTAACTATAACGAATGGTAGGATCAAAACAGTTGAAAAAATAATTGAGGCGAAATCTGAGAAGGGGTTGATCTCTATCACGCGAACGCAGAAAAGAGGACACTGAGTGAAAGTGATCGTAGGCCTCTTTGCGGTTTTCATAACCGATAGAGAAATCGAAAGAGGGAACCGAACGCCAAAGAGGGTTCCAACGCTTTGAGAGAACACTGGTTGCAACAACTTGTTTGGTTGGAAGAAAAGATAAAATGTATAAAAGGATTTCATCTGGAATACTGCTGATTAAATCGGCCATGGTTTAGAATATGAAAAGTGTACACACTTTCTTCAGATTTGTATGGAAAATCAAAACCCTAACACCTGTTTCTGTTTCAGTTTCTTATTATAGGAACAACTCACCGCTTACTACCCCAAGATATTATCACATATATCTCAAATATTTTGATAATATTTCTAAAATATTGATAGGTTAATACCTTAATTACGATATAATAATATTGTTATACTTTTAATATATATGATAATTAATTATTTAGTATATATAAAATATTATAGTATAATAATTAATTATATAATATCTTTAAAACATAATATTTGATTATCATAGCTTAACCAAATATGGTTAATATATTGTTTAAATTCTGATTGATTTACTTTAACATTGGAGAATCTCTATATTGTATTTCCCAGATTCCGCATTAGATCAATTTAATATGTTAATATGTAAATATTTTTATTATGAAATATTAAATAGTTAGAAAAATAATATGCATTGCACAGGTACAAACTATATTTAGTTGTATAAAATTAATTGTTAATTATCTTTTTTTTTTTTGAAAAATTAGTTATATTGTATACATGCTGATAAATTAGTTTCACTCAATCATTGAAATAGTTAACTTATTTACATGAGTGTATAAAGATCGGTACTTCATAGTAAGTTATGAACATCATTATTTAGTGTAGTCAACACTATTTGTTGGAATAATTTAAAATATTAAATAAAGTAAAAAGAAATTGATTTAACAAATAATAAAAAATTTTAACATCAAAAAATTAGTGTTTCTATTTTTTTTATCTTTAACTTTGATAATATAAAAACGTCAAATCAAATTTTTATATTATGAAGTAAAATCTAAATAAAGATGACACTGTTGTTAATGTCTTATTGTGTTCGGATAAATAAATAATTTTTAAGAATCGTTAAAAAAATATTTGAATAAATTATGTGATGTCATAGATATTTAATGAATTAAAATTTATTGGAATGATAAATTACAAATAAATCAAATAAAAGTGATCAAAATATTATTATATTTCTTTTGATATTAGGAAGCATGGCTGATATAATCAATAGTTTTCCAGAAGAAATCATTCTTTTTTGGATTCTCGTGATAGAGACCAACCCCTCCATAGATTTCTTCTCAGATGCTCTCTACCTTTAATGATCCTATAAGAATTAACATGGATCTGCAGTGAGTGAAGGGGTATAATTAAGAGGAATCTAATATAAAAAGTATTGAAATGTCATAAAAATTATAGAATAATGAAAAAAAGTCTAAAATAGGAGATAAAAATCAAGAATTGTCATGATGATGTAACAGGATCTATAAATACTGATGTATATCGACATTTGATGAATACAACACAAATAAATTACAAAATACACTTCTTTCAATTATTACTTTCGAATTACACTATCTTCTCATTTTTTCTATTCCATCAATTATTTTTTTCACAACTACAAAATAATTTTTTTTTATTACAATAGTTACTATTATGTATAAAAAAATATAATTGATTTCTATATTGGTTTCTAAAATTAGTCTCTAGTTAATCAGTGATTAATTTAGCGATCAATTATAATTTTTTATTCATAATAATAAATATTTTAATAACGAATAATTTTTTATTTTATATGAAGAAGTTGTAACGTCTCATTTAATTAATAAAAATAATTAAAGGAAGCGTCGCACAAAATAAAGTATTAACACAGTCCAGGAGTTTAAACCTTACTCCTTACAAAATTTGAGGCACACCACGATGCCAAAACATACCAAATACAAGAACTAAAGGCTAGCAGAAAAAGATAGAGTATAAAAGGGTAAAGCAATACATGGGCCATAACCCTAACAAAAAGCACGAACAAAACATGGTGTCTAACCTAAATAGACTATGCAGCGGAATCATCTCTTCCCGGTTGACCTCGAGTGCTTCTTGCATCTGCTCATATCAACAAGTTGATGATCATCACAAAAGTAGAAGAACAACATACAAGACAATCAAACAAGCAAACAGGGTAAGCTAGAGCCGTAAAGATTTCATCAATGCATTAAGATATACTTTCGCAGTCCAATATACGTACATCACCCAAGCATGTTATAACCTTACAAATCAATATACTACGACTCGACTCAACTCATTCGGATACATATAACCTGGTCAGATTCAACGGATGCTTGCACTTATGGTGAATACCTCTGCTCACCCCTGAGTTATGTGTTACAAGTGTTACAATGGATCAATTCCCTCACACACAAGGTTAGCCCTTAATGAGTTTTAGGCCTCCTGCTACTCTCACCAGATGAGTCAGTCCGCTCTAAGTGAGACTAACTGAATCCTTAAAGTGTCAGGATGCACTCCTTACCTTGAATCCTTACCAAGTTATATAGATGGGGCACCACCATGGACACCCACTAACAGGGGCCATGGAATTACGTCCTGACCACTGAAGCACGACCATGAAGTCTCACCTAGAGACTTCAAGGAATTACGTACTGACCAATACCAAACATATACAAACAGCCAAGTAACAAATACATATATCATGCATAGGAACCTCACACCAACATCTGTAACCAACCCTCATTTATCATATAATGAATCCATACCAACTCGTTATTCCCAACCATGAGTAAAGTGCTTCCTCTCATACCAATACCATGCCACTAGATTACCAACCATCAATGTCCATCGTTGCTCATGTCAAATTTGTGACCATATATATATAGATATATATATATATATATATATATATATATATATATATATATATATATATATATATATATATATACCCAACCCCTCATGTATAATTCATATAAAGATCATGCCAAACTCACAATCCACCACATATAACGCTCTCCTAAGCAGGCATAATCACCCCCATCGTGCCATTATACAATAACCCAATCAATCACATGCTAACCATCCAAGAACAAAGAGAAAACCAACTCAGAACGCATCATCGCCCAGCTCTTCGCTCAGACTGGAGGGTCTCGCTCAAGCGAGAAGGACTCTCGCTCAGGCGAGCTCCCTTCGCCCAGGCGAGAGCTCGACACACATAATAGTGACCTCTGTACATTCTCGTTTAGGCGAGACTCCTCTCGCCTGAGCGAGACGCACGCTCGCTCAAAACTGAGCTGGTCGCCTGAGCGACCCTCGCGTAAAAAGGTCTAAGCGAGTCGCCTAGGCGAGACAGGCTCGCTTGGGCGAGATTATCCGATCTCGCCACTGTTTTCCTGCGACAACCATTCATACCAATCCAAACCAACACACTAAAACATTTCAAGCATTCAGAACCTCATATCAACCCTAGAATCTTAGCACAACAGCAAAAACAGTAGGAAAAATGAAATACGTGAGTAGGTTCTAGCTTCCCTTACCTGGGAATAATCTAGCACAAGACCTTGATGTCGAATAGAGGAATACCACAGCTGTAGGAGGGGATTATGGAGCTGGAAAAAGAATAGCAGTGGGTTTGTTATGGGAACATTAACATTGGCCACAAAATAAGACCAGAGATTGGAAGCTATGCGTTAGGGAATACTTACGTGAGTAGAATGAGGTTGAGCTAGGCTTGAATCTGGTTAAACGTCGAAACCCTAATGGAGTGATGGCTGCGGCTGGAAGCACCAAGGGAGCAAATTCTGAAAGTGTAGAATGAATGAATTAGGGCAGACTTTTGGGTGGTTTTATCCTTTGGGCCAGCCCTTAGGCCCAATAGCTTAAAGGCAGCCCTTAAAACTTCAGGACTGAAAACTGGGCCTTACAAAAGTCATGTGAAAATAATAAGACTTATTCTAATCAAACTTGAAGTCTGTCAAAATGATAAAAGTTTCCTATAAAAGTAAGCAAAGTTATGACATATTAACGACTTCACTCATGTACTTTTAATTTAGAAGTCGTCTGAAGACGACACGACTTCAATAATTTTTTTTTTCATGTTCTTAATTGTTACTATTAATTTTTAAAAAAAAAAATTAAAAAATTAGTTGAGTAATTAATAGGAGAATAAAGTAAATATGCACATGAAAAAAAGAAGAAGAAGATTTCCTTATTAAAAAGTACATGAAATCAAACATCTTAATAATTAGTGGATGACAATATTCAAATTAAAGTAGACAAAGTTGATGCAATGAAAAGTCACAAATGTCGGAAGATGTCAACCAAACACAATAACATGAAGATAATGATGATGACGATCCACCTCAGCTACCTCAAATTAGACTTAGATGACAAAGAAGAATGCCTCCTTGTGGCATAGGGTCTCATAGATAACTTTTACGTCATTTTGTGATGAACAAATCTTAATAAAAAAATTTCACTAATTATATTTCAAATTTTGTGACTATGCCTTATTATTTCATTTTTATTATTTAACTAAATAAAAACAAAATCATTTTTACCATTTACTAATATGGTGACACTAAAATCGTTTTGTCTTCTAATGACTTCTTCATGAAAATTTTAAAAGTGAAAAAAATAATTTAAAAAGAAACTTACAAAAGTCGAGTCGTCTTCAGTCGACTTCTTCATTAAAATTACAAGACTGAAGTTGTGTCAATATGACACGACTTTGTTTAAGCATTTAATGAAAGTCGTATGATAACGACACAACTTTACTTTTATAGAAAAGTCTTACTATTTTGACACGACTTAAAGTCTGATTAACAAAAGTCTTCCTATTTTGACACAACTTCTTCATAGTAAAGTCGTATCATTTTGGCATGACTTTTCCTTGGTGAAATTTTTTTAAAACTTGCACCACTTTTGGAATTAGATAAGTAAATTGCACTTGTAAAAAAAAAAATCAGTTCTCTCTTTCGATTTCGTTATTTTTCAAAATCCAAACAAGTATCTTATTATTTTTTAAATCAATTTCCTTTCATTTTTTTTAATATTTTAATTATCTAAACAAAATTGAGTTTTTACGATACTAATAATGATACTCATACATTACTATTAAAAATACTAACTTTTACACACTCAAATAAATTACCTATCTCATTCGTTAAATAAAATTAATTTATGAAAATCCAATACAATATTTAATATACAATAAAATAACTCATTTTTAAAAATAAAAGATAATTATCAACTACGCAATTAATGTTATACAACTAATATGAGTTAGTGGTACAAATTAGTGTTACTAAAAATTGCATGCACATCATTTCCCATGCAAAAATATGGGAAATATAACCTAACCTTTTCCTTTTACCCCACGTTTACGATCAATTCCAATGCAAAAATAAAGTATTCTCAAAAGATTTGATAAATGGGCGATGAGTTATTCCTATATAAAACTGAAGCAGTCGTGGATACTTTTGATATTCTCAACCATGGCTGATATCATTAGTAGTATTCCAGATGAAATCCTTCTATACATTTTATCTTTTCTTCCAACCAAACAAGTTGTTGCAACCACTATTCTCTGCAAACGCTGGAATCTTCTATGGCGTTCAGTTCCCTCTTTCGATTTTGTATACAGTGATGATTATCATTGGCACAAAGAAGAAGAGAGCTACAATCACTTTCTTCACTCAGTGTACTCATTTATGCATTTGCGTGATTTGGACCAACCCCTCCGTAGATTTTCCCTCAATTGTGATGCTCGCTTGTATGATCCTGCAAGTACCGATAAATGGGTTAGGGCTGCAATAAGTGGTAGAGTTGAACATCTCCACTTTAAGCTTCTGTGGAATGTCTTGCCATCTGTGGTGTTTAGCTGCAAAACTCTTGTAGTGCTCAAATTGGAATTTTTGAAAGTGGAAGATATTCACTTTTTTGAATTGCCCTTACTTAAAATCTTGCATTTGTATCATGTTTATTCCTCAGAAGGTATACATCTTTCACAGCTTTTTGCTGGGAGTCCTAATCTTGAGGACTTGGAAGCCGAAAATACATATATCTGTCATGAAAGTAAGTTCAACAGATTGCCCAAGTTGGTCAGAGCCAACATCCAAGCAGAGTTTGTTCCAATGGAAATTGTTAAGAATGTTGAAGTTTTGTTCATAGATTGGGTAATGCCTGTGGGTTTTTTTTCTTATTACTTTCCATTTCTGAGAAAAAAAAAGGGGATTTCTAATGTTTGGGTATTAATTTTGTGTGTCCTTCAGATATTTCAAGGAGACCTGGATTCTTGCTTTCACAATTTAGTTCAACTTGAATTGAAGACTTTGCAGCATACTGAGGAATGGCCTCTTGAGGTCTTGGAAATACTAAAGCATTGTCCAAAGCTTCAAACTCTCGCTCTTTACATTTATAACAAGGTTTAACGATTTAAAACTTTTCAGGTATGGATTTTCTCGTTACCTTCAAACGTTAGTGTTAATATATTTTCTGATTGTTGTTATCAGGACCATATTTATTCATCTGATGAAAGCCATGAGGGAGAAGTTTGGCCATACCCGCAACCTGTTCCTCAATGCATTTCGTTATACCTCAAAACCTGTCGGCTTGTAAATTACAAGGGTTGTATAGATGAGTTTCAGTTTGCAAGATCTATTATGCAGAATGCAGAGTATTTAAGGACTATGAAAATACGCGTGAACAGAGATTCTACTCCTGAGGAAAAACTTGATATGATAAGAGATTTATCCTCATGCGTGAAGAGTTCAGATACTTGCAAGCTTTCATTGGAATAGTTAAGGTTTCTTTTTTGTTTGTCTTTCTTTTAGTATTGTAAGAATGTTGGCACACATTATCCCTCTTGTCCTGAATTGTTCATGCAGCACTCTTCCATCAAGCAAAGTTTGAAGAATTGTCTTTCCGTGTAGTACACTATCTTATCATATTTCTCTGCTTTCTTCTGTCTCAGACTTTTGTTTCATGTCTGAAAATTGATAATCATGATTAATGTGACATTGTTTAAAAGGACCACTTATCACTACATCTCAAATAAATCCATTATTAATACAATTAATAAAGATTTTCATTCATGTTTTTTGTTTTCAAAAATAGAATGAATAAATATTTTCATTCATGTTTTTTTTTTAAATTATAATTTTCTAAAAAAAATTATCAACATGGCTGGTAGTATCCTCCCCATGACGAGAGCAAGAAAAGAAAAAAGAAGTCTTCCCGTTACCATCTTGGCAAAAAGTACACTTGCTGGAATTTGTTGCTATTCTAGCATCTAATTAGCCCTCATAATCTTCATATATTCATTGAGTGATACAAATATTTTTAATATTTTTAATAAGTTCTTTCTGGATTTTTTTGAGTTTCTATTATGTTCTCTTTATTTTAAAAGATATTTCACCTCAATAAAATAATTTAGTTAAGATAATCTCAATTAAGAGATTATTTTTGCAAGTTTTCTCTTATTTGCATTTTATCAGACACTCACAAACCGTAAAAATAAAAATCTGCACCTACAATCATGAGAAAAAACGTGGTATGATAAATTTGAATAGTTAAGGTTAGAGCTGTAACAACTTGCTTCTTTTTGTTTGTCTTTCCATTAGGTTTTTTTTATCAGCAATAATATTTTTTTTAATCAATAAAGAATAAATAAATTATAGAGGAGCACTTAAGGGGTGCTCTAACCCTTTTACAAAAAATACACAACTAGTTGAGAGAGATAGAAAAGTGTGACAACATGGTCATACAAAATAGGATAGTCACCAAAACAAACATAAGCTATTGCAACAAAAGATAAACTTTTTCTACTAGCCCATAAAACATTACCAGTTCAGAGGCATAGTTATAACCTTGGCAAATGATAGGCAATTGTTATCCAAGTAAAAATTAACCAACTAACCGGCAAAACCTTTCAAAAAGGTTGGTTTTAACAACATCATTGCTTGTAGTTGAGGTATCAAGGGGCAATAGGATTGCCCCAACCCTTATACAAAAAGAAAAGAAAAAAAAAAAGAACATGTTAGTAAATACGTCAATAGACAGAACAAAGGATAAAGGTTCACACTTAACAAAAAAATTAACAACCACAAACCCAACCAGAAAGAACTTCCCGACTGAATAACATGGACTTTTACATCAAAGCTTCCACAGTATCAACCTTCGGGACTAAAACCTTAAGAACATGATTATTGGCATTTGTGTTCTAAATGTGAGTATATTCTTTTCCTTCAAAAGATGGCATAAAATACTTCTTTCCACTTTCAAAGACGAACCTGTAATAGCAAGCTTGAAAACACTGGAAAAAGGTGTTGTTTTGTATCAACCCTTGTCTGTTAAATGATGAAACTCAGAGCATCATTCACCATTTCTTGTTTTGCTTATTTAAAGGATGAGTAGACATTTAAAGAATGAGTAGGCATGTGATTGGACATAGACACCAGTAAGAATAAGGAGTAAGAGGAAGTAATAGTTGAATACTTATTTTCTATGATTCAAAATGTACCAAACCATAGCCAGCCACATACATCGTCACACCTTATTACATTTATTATTAAGTCCAATGAGTTCAAACGGACTAAAATGCATTCCTGCACTATTATGATAAACAGAGGATCTTCCTGTCTTAAGAACCACAGAGTTGCCATAACAGATGATTGTCTTTCCATTAGTATCGCAAGAAAGTTGACATCTTTATCAAATTAATCTACTCTTCTTCCCCTAATGAAAGTTCGTCACGTTATGTCCAAAATTGTTCATCAAACACCGAAGTTTCAATATTTCTGTGTTGATCTAGGAATTCAAATTCCACATTTGCAATCTGCAATATCAATAGTATTCAACGATAACATTTCAATATAGTGTTTCAATATAAATTGAGAGGTAATTATTATAAAAGAAAAACAAATTACTCATGACAGTATTACCCACTAAGTAATGATGTTTAATGTAATCATTTACATTACATGGATTAATGAGGATAACTGCGAAATATTATGCACATATGGAACCAACTGATAATAGGTATACACACTCTGTAAAGAGTATCTGACACCTAGAGTAGAGTAAAAATGGATATAGAAAAGTTAAATACTGGATTTGTTCGTAACAGTAAAAAATGGTTAGATATAGAAGTTTAGTTTTTTAATATTAATTTTAAAAAAATAAAAAAATAATATTTATTAATTATCCATACTGGATTTGATCAAATAGTCTCCGAATTTGAGGTAGACAAATATAACGTGCGATCAAATTCCGAATCTCACCACGGAAACTCTACCTTTTCAGGTCTGCCAAAAATAGGTTAATAAATTCTGTTACCATTAATTATTTCATCAAAATTATTTTTTACTGTAATTTACTCAATTATATAATTATAACTTATCTCTGAATTTGATATAAATTACATTCTACACGGAGTGCTAATTTGTTATATTATCTTTGAATTTGTATGTAAAATTGTTCTTATTATTAGATATTATTGTAATTTCGAAACTACATATTCATACCATGACCAAGAAAAAGAAACTGCAAGAATATATATAACTTTTCTTTTCCTTTCTTTTTATATAAAATTCATGTTAAACATTACATTAAATATTACAAGAACTTTAAAATCATACATTTCAAATACAAAACTACAAAAAATAAAAATAATTCTTTTTAAATTTTGAAAACAAAACAAACAAAAAAAAACTACACGAATCTTATAAAAATGTTTAGCTAAAAATATCAACAAAAAAAATAACTTTATATTAAGGACCGAAACAGAAAAAAAATATTAATCCATTTTTTTTTTGATAAATGGTTTTATTTATATTTATCTCATTTTCAATTGTTGTATATTTTGTATAATCTTACAATAAATATATATAGTATAATATTTAAAACAAGTAATATAATATAAAAGTATGAACGTATTAATAAAACTAATAGCAGATTTGTTCTCACATATCTTATTTGTTAAAGGATAAAAAAACAGAAAAAAACAGCTTTACTTTGTGTAGAAAAGTTTAAATAGTAAATCATATATCATAAATCATAAATTAATACAAAATAAAATAATAAAGTTATATCTAATAATAAGTTAAATATTTGATAATTTAAAGAGAGTTGAATATTATTTTTTAAAAATATTGTATAATCGATGTATATATTCTATTATATAATAACTTATTATTGTATCAAAATATCTTAAAAATATTATAAAATCTAACAATAAGTTATTATTTCATAATATATTATTTCATAATATATTATTTCAGATTACATTCTTTTGTACATTTTATCTTTTCTACACCAACCAAACAAGTTGTTGGAAACCAGGGTGAATCCTTACAATCTTGAGTTATTCCTATAAATAAGTAACTAAATGAGGAGGAGGTGTCTACACTTTTGATATTCTCAACCATGGCTGATATGATCAGTAACTTTTCCGATGATATACTTTTATACATTTTATCTTTTCTTCCAACCAAACAAGTTGTTGCAACCAGTGTTCTCTCTAAACGTTGGTACCTTCTATGGCGTTCAGTAACCTCTTTCGATTTCGATGATTTCCCAACAGATTATAATATTGATCATGACAAAGGCAAAGAGGCCTACACTAATTTCCTTCACTCAGTGGACTCTTTTTTGCTTAGGCGTGACAGAGATCAACCCCTCCATAGATTTCGCCTCAGTTGTGTCTCCCACTGTTATTATGATCCTACCTTTCCTCATACCGAAAGCATCCAGAGATGGATTCAGGTTCTGTTGGGTTATACATTCTTTTTCATATGTTTTGGTTATAGTCATTTGAGTTATGATCATGGTTATTGACAGATTGTAGTTTTATACCAGTTTTACACCAAAATCTTAAGGCAATGATATTATGGGTCTTTTATTTTTATATAGTATTTAACTTTGTCTATTTTATTTAACGTGAAACTTTAACTCACACTTAAACTATTCCCAACAGATTGCACTTAGTGAAAGCGCTAGAGTTCAACACCTTGATCTCGATATGAGTTGTTGCATGCAGTCTCTGGTGTTTAACTGCAAAACTCTTGTAGTTCTGAAATTGACCAACATAGGAGTGGAAGATATTTCCTTTGTTGATTTGCCGGTGCTCAAAATCTTGCATTTGGATTTTGTTATCTCCTTCAAACGTGTAGATCTTATGCAGCTTCTTTCTGTGAGTCCTAACCTTGAAGTATTGGAAGCCAAGTCCACGTTTCTCTTTCCTGAGGAAAAGTTCGACGGATGTCCCAAGCTGGTTAGAGCCAACGTCCATGGTGATATTGTTTCATTGGAAATCGTTAAGAATGTTGAAGTTTTGTTCATAAGTTTGGTAATGTCTGTCTGCATTTGCTTGTTTTTTTCACTTTGCATTTTCGAGGGATAAAGAGATATTTATGATGTTTTGATACTATTTTTTGATCTCTTGCAGAGACGTCAAAAAGACCTGCTCTTTGACTTTCATAATTTACTTCAACTTCAATTAGATTATATGTCGTTTCATATCAACTGGGATGATGTCTTGAAAATGCTCAACCATTGTCCCAAGCTTCAAACTCTTGCCATTGGTTGTGAAAAGGTTCGATGATTTAAGTCTTTCAAGTATGAATTTTAGTCGTTGTCCTTTTGCATTCATTAGTATTAATAGGCAGCGATCTACAATGGAATTTAGGTTTTCTGTTGAATTTTTTTGTGTTATTTTTTTTACTGTGTTTTCATTATAAACTAGTTTTATGATTGTTGTTATCAGGTCAGAATTGGTTCTCGACATCAAAAGTATGAAGGATCAATTTGGCCATATCCAAAATCTGTTCCTGCATGTATTTCAACACACCTTAAAACCTGTCATCTTAAAAATTTCAGAGGTTCGAAAGATGAGTTACGATTTGCAAGATTCATTGCGGAGAATGCAAAATATCTACGGAACATGAAAATCTGCTCTGATAATGATAATTTTGATAGGGAGACACTAAATATTGTAAGATATTTATCCTCATGCATGAAGAGTTCAGCTTGTACACTCTCATTTGAATATTAAGGTTGTAGCTGCTGCTTTCTTTTTGTTTCTCTTTCCTTTATTCTTTTTAGAATATGTTGATTTTTTTTTATCAAATTAATCCACTTTTCTTCACCTAATTAAAGTCTGTTATATATTATTTCTTTTGTCCATAATTGTTTATGAAATTTGGTTTTTATATCTAGTATCTAGTTTCGTAATTATATTTTATGCTTAAAAAAATAATTCAATTAGGATTTGTGATTGTAAGACTCAAAAGATAATAATTGGAAAAATTAATAAATGATGTTAACTTTTAAAAATTTATTATCAGAGATATAAAAGTTTATTATTATTTATTTATTTTATTTAAAACATAATCTGTTGGAGAATTATCAAGAAAAATATTCATATTTGCTATGAAAATTGTTATTATAAGAAATATTTAGTACTTAAAAATTACGAACCAAATAAGGTAAATATTGATATATAAAATTAATATTGTTATAGAAATTATTTTAAAAGATTCTTTTAAAGTCTGATATTTTATTTACGACAACTAAAAAAACAAAAAACAATGTATTTCATATTTTGTGGTTATTAGAAAGATTAAATAAATTCCAAATTCTTGAGTGTATAAAAGTTTCTTCAGTTCGTTCCGATATATATTATGTTAGTTTCAATTGGTTTTGAATTGGAAAGTCTTTTGTATGTTCGTTAGGATGAATTATTCCTATAAGATACTAAGTAGTAATGGGACTGTGATATCAAACTTTTGTATCACGTATACTCAGGTGTTATTATTTTTTTTAAAACGGTTAGAGTAATACAAAAATACTCTTTTCTAATTATATTTATTTTTTACTGATAAAAAAAAACTGCAATATTCTCAATCATGGCTGATATCATCGTAAGTCTTTCGGATGAAATCCTTTGTTATTTTCAATCCCTTATCTATGGTAGGATATTGTACTTATAAAATTTCTAAATTAAAGTTAAACAATTATATTAAACATATTCGATAACTGAAAAGATAGTTGAATATTTTTTTTAAAAATATTGTATAATCAATGTATATATTTTATTACATAATCACTTATTGTATCAAAATATCATAAAAATATTATAAGATCTATCAGTAAGTTATTATTTCATAGTATATTAACTATAAGATATTTTATAATATTTTGATGCCTACAAATATACCTTATACATATCATAATGTTATTCTTTTTTTCAAAAATGGTAGTTTTCTAAGAAACCGTTTGTTTGTATACTAAATTGAGACTAGGTTAATAATGTGATACTAACAAATGACATTATTACTATCACGTTACTTAAATCAAAATCTAAACACCAATTAAGATTTTAAAAACAAACAAAAAACAAGGACCAACCAAGAGTTTTATTACCATGACTAAGGAAAAAAACTACACGGAATATCAAACTTTTCTTTTCACTTCTTTTTATATAAAATTCATGTTAAACATTACAAAAAATATATTACATTAAATATTACAAAAAATTTAAAATCACATATTTCAAATAGAAAGCTATAAATAAAAAAAATAAAAATATATTTTTTAATTTTGAAAACATCAATAACCAAAAAAAAAAAAATAAACAAATCT
>Ga0209589_1002346_pt1 | contig 32697 bp, 21 predicted proteins | sample CowpeawhiteBW_FD_187525 | JGI IMG/M metagenome (GOLD analysis project Ga0209589, IMG submission 187525) | Root nodule microbial communities of legume samples collected from California USA - Cow pea white BW (SPAdes) (version 2) | ecosystem: Host-associated > Plants > Roots > Nodule | place: USA...
CTATGGCTTCGGTTCACACCCGAGGCCAAAAGCCATCCCTTTTGGCCTCACCCTAATATGCCTCGGTTCTAGAACCGGGGCAGAATATCAAAAACAACCGGGGCCAAAAGCCCTTCCTGCACTGGTGCACCCTAAAAGTGATATAACTACAATTCTAAACCATCAATTAACACCTATCAAAAAAATTTAACTTTATCTTAAAACTAATATTCAGTAAAATTCTAATCACAAAATTTTCAGATTTTGCAAAAGAAAGTTCCCAAAGATAATTCTGAAATATTAATATAACCACACCACAACCAAAATTTTCCTTCTATATATAAAAAAAAAACCATCACCTCCCATCTCTACCTCATAATTTATTAAAACCTTAGAATATTTCTAGTTCCTCAATGCCTCCTCCTTAAATAATACTTGCCATAATCCAACTTTTAAATATTATCATACACTAGCTCTACTCACAACACATAAATTTCACACTATTTTATCCTTGGGTCCAACTAAAAGCACCAACACAACTAGACAATCCTTCAAATGCATAATGTTATCAAATTTGAAAAGCAGAGAAAGAGAAACTAATAATAGCGAAATTGTGCGAGACAAATTTCTTTAAATCCATACATTTAACCATGATCAAAAGAATAACATATAACTCCTAAGAACACAAGCATATAAAGTTACCTTGAACTTACGCTCCATACTATAGTCGACATCCAACACAAATTGAATAAGTTAAACCTTGTCCAAATGCTATTGTCTAAACCACCGATTCACACCCCAAATCACACCGATAGTCCAAGTTCTTCCACCCACGCAATAGATATAAAATAATGCGAAAAAAACCACATACATGAAGTTAAAACACCCAAATAATACAACATATACAATTCGAACATTTCAAGGTATAGAATCTGATCATATCAAAAGTTTCAAGCACCATACTTACTCAGAGACTTCCAAAGAAACGCTACAAACCAATCATGTAGAAACCATACAACAAAATTGCATCAAGCTCAATTCCCAAAGCCCTAAAAGATTTTTGAAAACTGAAAAATCTTAAAACTCTAAAACCATGCTCTAATACCACAAATGTAACACCCCTTTCAGGATGCCACGTGTAATTTATTTTTCAAAACTTTTAAATACATCCACTAATACCATCCTATCAAATAGGAATTTTCACAATTGTTTTATCTAAAAATAACACGTGTCAAAATATTCATCTGAAACAACCTTATTCCTCAAAATAAATCATGGTTCAACCAACCAACTGAATTAAATTGTCAAACAAGACTTAATACAAATTCTTTAAATCTCACAACAACCAAGTATTATATTTTTATTTAAAACACAATTTTAATCGTCAAAATAAAACTCCCCAAGGCTAGGCCATGAGCTCCTCACAGCTAAGCTTTTCCAACTGTTTCTACAACAACATCTACTCTTGTATAACACAAGTTACACGATCATCGCAGGTTGAAACCATAACCCCAAACATGCAAGGGTGAGCTAACCATGTAATATATCACATATCAATGTAAATCAACATACAACTCACCAAGCTTTACAACAATATATCATAACTCATCCAAGCTATCAATTATTTCATGTTCTCAAAGTCACACATGTAATCATCAACATAGTACCACAAAAAATATTAAATGGAATGGCATTATCTCAAAATTAACCACCCAACCAATTCTCATACGCAATTTACCAAAGATGTCACTTCCCATTACTCTTAGAGCGAGCCCCGACGAAGTATACAACTTCTCATTACTCATATCAAAAGCCTCGATGAGATACGCAATCTCTCGTTACTCATATCAAAAGCCCTGACGAAGTGAACAACTTCCCATTACTCATATCAAGAGCCCTGACGAATTGCAAGACTTCCCATTACTTTTATCGAGCCCCCACGAAGTGCATAACTTCTCATTACTCTTATCGAGACCCGACGAAGTGAATCTCTTCCTATTACTCTTGTTGAGAATCTCGCGAAGTGCACCTCCACTACAATTTGCGCATAGATACCTTCGAAAACATTCATATCCAAGTATACACTATCTCATCATGATCATACATCAATCAACAATCACATGATTGTTTGCATGCATGATCAATACACACAAGCACATCAAGGCCTCATCATCACATGTATCACATCACATTGACATCATGCAATCCTTATCATTATATTTAACATAGATCATTCATCATGCCCAACATCTATTACGGATTATATTTTAATTACTTGTATTTTTATTTGTTTTGTTGTTGATTTATCTTTACATTCCAGTAATTAGCTGAATTAAAAAAAGTAGTTACTAAAATTAGTAAAATAAGAGAACTAAGGACTAATTTTTTATTATCAATAATAATTTAAATTCAAAAAGTAATAATTAAAAAAATATTATTGTAAAAACAAAATAGGAGACCATGTATCTCTATATATGTAGTTGTGTATTATTATTATTATTTTTATCAATACGGGATATTATTATTATAGTTAGACACCCATTTTATTGATATTTACTACATAATTTTCCAATTACATGCACTTTTTTATTCTTTTTGTTGTTAATTTATCATTACATCGGAGTAATTAATTAAAAAAAATATTTACTACTATTATTATATTATTATTCTTATTATTATTATGAGTAAAAAAGTAATTATAAAAATTATTAACTATAATATACGAAAATTAATACTTAAATTAGTAGTGAAATTATTAGTATTACTATTTGTATTATTACTATTATATTTTGTTATTGTGAAAATGATTAACATTATTAGTAATAGTAAAATTATTACTATAGTATTATTGTTATTATTATTAGTATTATTAACAATATTAATATAAAATATATTAATATTATGATTATATATGATTGTTGTTATTATTAAATTTATTGATAATATTAGTAGTAGTAAAAATATTAGTACAGTATTACTTATAATATCGATATATAATATATTAATCTTCTTATATATTATGGAAAAAAACTAGAAAAAATTATTATTATTAATAAAATTATTGTTATTAGTTTTAATGATATTATTATTAATAAAATTATTATTCTTATTATTATTTACTGTTACTAGTACCATACTTATCATAAATAATATTAGTATTATTAATATTATTTCAATTTTAACACAAGATTATATTTTAATTATTTACATTTTTATTATTTGGATCGTAGTATGTAAATACACATCTTATTTTTATAAACTATGAGATTATATTTTAATTATTTACATTTTTATTATTTGGATCGTAGTATTTAGATACACATCTTATTTTTATGTACTACGAGATTTTATTTTAATTACTTACATTTTTATTTGCTTTATTGTTGGTTTGTCTTTACATTTGAGTTATTAGTTGAATCCAAAAAAGTAGTTACTTTAAAATTAGTAAAATAATAAAACTAAAATGTAATTTTTTTATTATAAATAATCAATTAAATTTAAAAAATAATAATTAACATTAGTATTAATATTAATATAATAATAATAATAATTATTATTATTATTTGTATTTTTATTTTAAATAATATTAGTGTTATTATTATCATATTAATATCAATCTTAGTGTTATTATTTGAATTGTAGTGTTTCGTTACGCATATTAGTAATAGTAAAAATATTAGTATAGTATTACTTTTAAATATTTATTTAATCAAAATTGATAATATTTATTTTTATTTTATTTAAATATTTCTACCATAAACTATAAATATTATTATTAAATTTATAAAACTATAATATCATATTTTTATAGGATGATTTTATATTAAAATAATATCATATTTTTATAGGATGATTTTATATTATATTTAAATAAAAAAAGGTACGTATAGGTTACTATTAAGAAATGTATATTATTTATTTCTTTTCTCTTAAAAATTTTTATTTAAAAATTAATTACACATTTTCTATAAATAATAAATATAATATGAATTATATTATTTAAAAAGGTTAAAATACCTTTTTGGTCCCAATTTTCGTCAAATTTTTTCAAATAAGTCCTAATTTTTGTTTTGTGTTCAAATATATCCCAATTTTCTTCAATTTTGTTCAATTGGGTCATTTTTTGCTAACATCATTTAAATCATTAACGGCCATGAACAGTGACTGTCACGTGTTATTTTGTAGTTTTTTTGAATTTGAATTTGAATTTATTTGAATTTATTTGAATATTTTTATTTTTTTTAAATGTATATGTGTCAACCCAATAGTGTGCCACGTGTCACTTTGTGGTTTTTTTGAATTTTTTTATTATTTTTTTGATTTTTTTGATTTTTTTTGATTTTTTTTAAAATTTTTAAAATGTCCACGTGTCAACCTAGTAGCGTGCCACGTGTCAAAGTCAATGCTCTATATTCAATTTGGTCCCTATATTTGTTATTTTTGTTCAATTGAGTCCCAATTTTTGTTAAAATTAACCAATTTGGTCTTTCTCCAAATTGTAACTAAATTTAATTTTTATATTAAAATTCACATTTTTTATTAAATATTTTTATGTAATATATTAAAATTCACATCATTATAACTTTAATATAAAAATTAAATTTGATCACATTTTTTATAGGGACCAAATTGGTTAATGTTAACAAAAATTGGGACTGAATTGAATAAAAATAACAAATATAGGGACCAAATTGAATATAGAACATTGACTTTGACACGTGGCACACTACTGGGTTGACACATGGACATTTAAAAAAATATAAAATTTTTAAAAAAAATAAAAAAAACCACAAAGTGACACGTGGCACGCTACTAGGTTGACCCGTGTATATTTTAAAAAAAAATTTAAAAAAATTTTAAAAAAATTTTAAAAATAAAAAAAATTCAAAAATTCAAAAAAACCACAAAATGACACGTGGCACACTGTTCATGACCGTTAATGATTTAAACAATGTTAGCAAAAAAGGACCCAATTGAACAAAATTGATGAAAATTGGGACCTATTTGAACACGAAACCAAAATTAAGACTTATTTGAAAAAACTTGACGAAAATTGGGACGAAAAAAGTATTTTAACCTATTTAAAAAAAAACAAAAAAAAAACGTGCATATGCACGGGTCAGAGACTAGTTTATAGATATAACATATAACCTATAAATGGTATAAATCAAATAGTTAACACAAATATTTACATAAAGAGTAATGAATGATATGAGTATCAATCATATCAATATCACATCAATAGACAATAATTCATAACATATTTTAAATTTTCTTTCTTTATTTAAATTTAATATGTATAGAGATAAATAAAACTAATAATTAAAAATCCTAATTCAAATGTAGGCCCAATTTAGATGCTACATAACATAAAAAAATTCTAATATAGGCCTAATTCATATGTTAATAAATTTTATAAAATAAATAATTCACGGATTAAGTTTTCTAACGTATTTTCTACGACTGAATAAATCCAAACTGATTTATTGTGTTACCTTCTGTTCATTTCATAGACATAAATATGTGATAATACAATTATATATATATATATATATATATTTAATCGTTTTAAAACAAGTAAAAATTTAAATTGATAAAAGAAAATACATATTTTATATAATAAAATATTTTATCAACTACAAAATTATTAAGGTACATACATCAAAGATAAAAATAAAAACATTTAAAAGATTAATTTTTATATTCTAACGAAAACTAGTTTTTCATGATATATTTTGACAAAAAGAAAATATATTACCTTGGTTACAAATACACAGACTAGTTTTGTTTTCGTATGGTTTCATATTACGTAGACTAAGTTTTGTAAAAGACTAAAACAAATTATGAAAAAGTGTAAGTTGTAAAGAATAAAATTGGGGTGTGCATAGCATGGATGAATCATAATTTGCAACGAAAAATTAGTTGGGCCTTTCAACTAAGTCCAACATTGTCCGGACTGAGTAACGTCGTCGTTTTCTGATTCTCCTCTTATACACTTCACACCATTCCTTCTCTTTGGGGTTTTTTGTTATTAATTCTTCTCTTCCATCCGCCGCCGGTGCTCCCTAGTAGCCTCCAACAATGGTAAACCCTTCTCGTCTCTTTTTTTTTTCTTCCAAAATCAAAATCACTGTTTCTCAAATTCTAATGTTATTTACTCTATTTTTTTTTTTTAACCTTCTGGGTTTGTTGTGAATCGGAATGAACGGAACTTCAGGCTTCAGAGAAGAAACTGTCGAACCCTATGAGGGAGATAAAGGTACAGAAGCTCGTCCTCAATATTTCTGTTGGCGAGAGTGGAGATCGCCTCACCAGAGCAGCAAAGGTTCTCTTCTTTGCAAATTGCTTCCACTTCTTTCTTAAGACAAAAAACATCGTTTTTTGATGTGGAATTTGTTTGTTTTGGGTCTTGCAGGTGTTGGAACAACTGAGTGGCCAGACCCCAGTGTTCTCCAAAGGTTTGTTCTCAATTGGTTTTTTAATTGGTCGTTTGGTAATACTGTTTTTAGGCATAGATCTCAAATTTGCGTTCAGTGGAATCATTTTTGGATTTTTATCGTTTTTTAAAATCTAGAATACTGGTGAAGTGGTTTTGAAGAATGCCCCAAAAAAAAAAACTTAATTTACGGAAATCTGTTCTTATGAAAGCATTAAAATGTCAGATATTCTTCAGAGGTCTGTGAAAAACTGGAGATGAAGATTCTGATATCCCATGTGTATATAGCTAGAAGTGTGTTTGAGACCTTTTCTATTGGGAATGTAGAGCTGTTCTAGTAGAGAAGTTCCCAAGCTCTTCTAGTTTTGTATCCAAACAGGCTCGTCCAAATATTTGTTTTTGTCAAGCCCAACAGACCATACGTGTGAAGTTTTCTTAATAGTAATTTTACTTTACTATTAGTGTATAATAATAGTGGTTATTGAATATAAGATATGTGTGTTTCTCACAGTCGAATATAAGCTGAGATTTTTTTTTTCCTCATGTTGGTTTTATTTTGACAGCAAGGTACACTGTTCGTTCCTTTGGGATTAGAAGAAACGAGAAGATTGCTTGTTATGTCACTGTTAGAGGTGACAAGGCAATGCAACTTTTGGAGAGTGGTTTGAAGGTGAAGGAGTATGAACTCCTCAGAAGGAACTTCAGCGATACTGGCTGCTTTGGCTTTGGCATTCAAGAGCATATTGATTTGGGAATCAAGTAAGTTGAAAAATGACTATTGGATTTTCGTGATGTTGTTTCAACTTGACAATGAAACAATGCTAACTTACTCAAAGGTGTGAGTTTTTAGGGCTGAAGGGATAGGAAGTTGATGATCTGGTTTGGGTTGTGCTATAAATACTCAAAATTTTGGATATCATGTCTTTCCCTTTGTGTGCGTTGTACATCGTGATTCAAACAAATGTTAACTTGCTAAAAAATTTGGGTGTTCCAGAATTATCCTTTTGTATAGGTCCATGTATTGAAGATATTTTGTATTGCTTAATGTTTTTGAGGAAGCAGGACTTACATTAGCTTGGTTGATTTGTTAATTAGATTTTAGATGATGTTATCTGAAATTAATAAACTGGTTTTTGCAGTTTGTGATCCGTCTTTTAAATGACTTTGTTATACTATTCATTTTCTGATTCTCTTGTGTTTTTGTCTGCTAACTTTGTGTTTTGGAGTTCTTTGGTGACTGAATATTTCGATCTATACACTAATTATTGGTTCTTGACATTTGACTCTGTTTCAGGTATGACCCTTCAACCGGTATTTATGGAATGGATTTCTTTGTTGTTTTGGAGCGTCCTGGTTACCGTGTTGGCCGTCGCCGAAGGTGCAAGTCCCGTGTTGGAATTCAACACCGTGTCACAAAGGATGATGCTATGAAGTGGTTCCAGGTGAAATATGAGGGAGTGATCCTTAACAAGTCTCAAGCAATTTAGTTTGAGTTCACTTTAGTAGTGTGTTATCAATTTTGTCAAACTATAGTTCCATCTTTCTATGATAGGATCTTAATTTTGAGCCAGGGTTTGAATCCATGTTTTTCATTTAAGTTTTTCGATGAAGCAACATGTATGAGCACTGTTAGATGACACTTTAATTGTGAAGTTGTGAACCCCTCGTTATGCAATTATGCTTTGTAACAATTTCGTTTCTTTATTTTGTGTGCAAATGAATAGATGCCTTTCTGCAGCATTTCCCTCACTTCCAAAACAAGTGAAACCACTTAGTGAAATCACGACACCAGCATTCAATAATTGATAGACGCTGGAAAAATTTTGTACTAAGTGACAGAACTATGTTGTTGCATTCCAAATTACTTTATATTTTTTGAAGATTGTTTTTGTTGAAAGTATTTTTATTCCAAATTATTTCGTTATTACGTATTTGCTGTTCTGAAAAAGGATTTGAAACATGAATTACAAAGAAGATTATAGGAAATCTGAAGGCTTTGTAACTGATGTAAAACGGACTAATTTTTTTATTAAGAAAATGATAACTTATTTTATTTCCATACGTTAGATTGGTTTAAAACACGGGTGTGTTCACATTTTCTTATATATTAATGAAAGTAGTTGTCTAAATTTTGTACATTTTACACGAGATACTCCAATTAATTTATATAATTAGTTCAATGATAAACTAAAAACTGCAAATAAGAAGAGAGAAATAATGGAAGAATAAAGGATGGAAGAATAGAGATTCAGAAAAAAGAAGTTAAAAGTAATTAAAGGAAATAGTGTAATTTGATGAAAAAGAAAGAGAGAGAACTAACTTTTACCATGAAAAATATACAGATACTTATAAAAAGTGCGATAAATTTCTGAATATAATTATTTTTCAGAAGAGACATTTCTTTCGATTATTGGAGGTTCACATTAAAGAGTAAAATTAAAAAAAAAAAAAATTTATATGCACATGATATGGATGATTGTAGTTAAATTTAAAATTAAAATTGTAAAATTATAAAATCTTACCTATAAGACCTTGACTTTTTCTTACTGCTTACCTTCTTATTTGAATATATTTAGATCAAATAAAACTTAAATCTAGTTTAAATTTAGTATAATTAAAAATTTATTTTTGTGTATTATATATAACACTATCAAATTAAAAATAAATATAATTAAAATTATAAATAAAACATTTGTTACGGTTACACCCTTAAAATCTTGGCTTACAGAATAATTACTTTTGTAAATTTAAGTTTGCAGAACTGTTTATAACAAAATTGAATTTATTTTAATATTTTGTTTTTATTTTTAAAAAATAAAATCAACACTTTGTAATTTTTATGAACTTTAATCGTCTTGATTTTAATTACTAAAGAATAAGATATTACTATAGATAAGTATATAATAAAGATGAATATTTTAATAATGTACATTGATAACGGTGTAATAGATGTTAAAACGGATAGTCCAATAGTCTAATTCAGTGAGGATTGATTATTTAGTGTGCTAATATAATTTTGCACACTTATTAGCGTGTCAAAAAATTCAGCCCGATCCACTACAGGTTGGTTCATGGGCTCACTTAATTAAAAAAATATAATTTTTTAAAATCAAAACTAAATTATAATTCTAATTAAAATCTAAATAAACTTCAATACAATCCAAAATCACAAATACAAATTATCTATGTGTTGGCTAAAAAAAACAACATAACCTCCTTACCCAAATGCAAAGTCTAACTTAACAACCTAACCTTTATTTGCGGATTGGTGAGCCCGCTCAACTCATCACGGGTTCAACCTAGGTGAGTCAGATTCTAGGTGAGTCAGATAAAAAATAAACCCGTATTGAAATTTATAAAATATTTTTAACCTAACCCGATCCGAACTCGTGGTAGATCGGATTGGTTGGCAGATTCGAACCCATTTTGACAGCTCTAATTTTGGCCATTAACTCATATAAATTTAATTGAATTATGAAACACATACATTTGCACAAAAATAGTATTGTGCATTTTCATTATTTCGTCTGCAAGGACAAAAAAACATGTGTGAAATAACAAAAAAATTCAATATGTCAAATTCCACACATCAAACGAACAAAAGGCAATTGTGCTGCAACCAGCATATTTTTTACTGATCTCGGCAGAGAGAGACAAGAGGCTTAGTTCTTAGATTAGGCTTTTGGAAAAGTTTATAAAAAAATTTGAAATTTAGGTCATTTAAGAAACTCTTTAGATCTTATATAAGTTAACGTATAAAATATTTATTATTCTTATATTAAATTTATTATATATATATATATATATATATATATATATATATATAATATATTTTTAATTATTATATATGTTCACCCACATGAAAAGTTCATACTTATAAGATTATTGAATTATCAATTTATAGCTTATTAAAGTTCCTTTTTCGAAAAAGTTTTTTTTTAAATAAGTATTAATGGTTGTAGTTTACTATAAATATATTATTATAACTAGCGTATGTATACATATTATATACATATTATATATATATATATATATATATATATATATATATATATATATATATTATATTAATAAGTGATAATATTATAATATTATTGAGTTAATTTATGTACCTATCTGGTCCAATAGGTGTGCGGCCCAATAAGGTCTAATCAGCCTCTTGATCACAAAAATATTCTCATTTTCACCTATTGGAGAAGATATCCATATATTAACGACAATCATGATAATCTCATACTAAATATTCTATTAATATTTAGTATATTAGGTGATGTAAGACCCAAAAAATTTAATTAATTAAATAAATAAATAATTAATAAATATGAGTAGTGGGAGCCTTTATTACAATTAATGCTAACTTTGATGAAATAGAATAGTATTAGCTTAAATGGTTAAAACTACTTGATTGTGTTAAGAGGACTTGAGTTTGAATCCTATGTTTGGTAAATTATGTGATATTTTAATTGTGTATTATTTAATAATATTCTTGATCATGATGAGTGATAATAACATCCTAGATTTATAGGAATTATCATGAAACATGAATTGGTTGAATGGTTGGGCTTTGACTTGTTAATTGGATGGTCGTGTGTTTGAACCCTGATTGAAGTGAAATAATTTCTTTTTGCCAAATTTCTTTTTGGTATGAATGTGAATAAGAAGAAACCCTAGTCGTAGGGCAGCTGAATCGGGTTGGAAAACCACTTTAGAATGACTATTGATTAACCATTAAACATGTTTTAATGGGATTTTCGTTTTAGCCATCAAGACCATTAAAGTGAGGGTTGTTAGGAAGAATAATGGTGAATTTAGGGTGAGGCAGAGTTCTTTTGGATATCCTTAATCTGCATTGAAAAAGAGAGCTAAGAGGGAATTTGGAAGCCTATTGATACTAGAACAGTAGAAAGAGTCAAGAAGGGGGATGTTGCTATCAACAAGGATTACAATTTTTTTTTTTAAATTGGAAGCAAGGAAACCAGGTTAGGGGAGCTACTCTTTGTGTTTACGATTAATTTAAATCTTGTCGTGGTATATGCTATGTTGGGGTGCCTTTTCTGTTGAAATTCCTCCACTATTTTCACGTTTCTAGAAATTTCCCAGAAATCGCCCGATGGTCATGATGACCTGTTAGGCGACATGTGTGATTGAACCCAAATTTCTGGGTTTTGGGGATGAACCGCCTGGCGGCTATGTTCTTCCCGCCAGGCAAAGCGCGCTGGGATTTTCTAGTTCAGGGTTTTTTGTGGTTCTTTTGATGTCTACGAGGATTAAATTGATTATATATGTACCATTGTGTGGAATTTTGATGTGTCTTATGAAATTAACTGTAAATTGAATATGCATGACGAAAATTTGAATTGTTATGATTGTATGCACTTGATTGACTGAAATTCGAATTAGGATTTTAAGGTTTTTCGCTGGTGCGAGAAAAATCTGGGTTTTTCCCAGAATATTATGTGTCGCCTGGCAGCAAGAATGCGCCGCCAGGCGATAGGCGTGGCAAGAATGACAATTGTAGTATTTAATTGGTTATGCACGATTTGGGTTTCTTGAGGGTAAGTTAAAATCCTACAATGATAATTATGCTAAAATGAATCGGGGGTTACAAGAGGAGGCCAAATATAGTTAAAGGATAAACCAATGGTTGTATATAATACATATGAATTGAAAAGATTTTTGGCAAACATTGTTTTGGTAAATGAGTCTGTCATGTATACTTGAGACTTTTAGAATGTTACTACATAAGGGTGATTGGGATTGGTTACTATGTGTGAATGCATATGGGAAGGTGTTCCTTGGTAAATATTAAGAGTTGGCATGAGTATACATGAATACAATTATGTTTGAGTATAAGATTTGGAGTATGTTGTTGGAATTAGAATTGATTAAATTAATTACAAGGTATAAATACTTAAATGAGTAATCTGAATGTTGGTTGGACTGATTATGGCTTGTTTTAGGTGCTAAACCAGTAAAGTCAGGTTACTGGTATAGCGCCTGGCGACACAGGAGTGACCGCCAGGTGATAGGAATACCAGGAAGTCCCTGGAACGCGTGGCGCCTGCCGGTGAGTAGTGACCCTCCAGGCAAAAGACTTAAAAAAGAGGATCTGGAGACTGCCTGGCGCTTGGCGACAAGAGGCTTTCGCTAGGCAGTCTGCGTTGTGATTTCGCATGGTGGGGCCAAGCGATAACATAGAGGGCAGTGTGTTCTTTTGGTTTGGACCAGGAGATGCTTGATTGTGTCACGAGCGGGTAAGTTCATGGCTAGTGATGAACAAGTGATGATATGAGCAAAGAGGTTCATATCCTAATGCTCTCGTATGGGGATACCAGCGGGAAGGTTCGTATGTTCTGTGCTTACACTTAAGAGTTACTGCTAGCAGGGAGGTTCGTAGTTGTTGGATCACGTGTGTTGGACTACGGGCAAGGAGGTCCGTAGCTGTTGGATCACGTGTGTTGGACTACAGGCAAGGACTACGAATGAGGAGGTTCATAGAGGCAGGACCACGAGCGGTCAGGTTTTTGGAAGCATGTATATCCTGGGTCAATGATAAAGTAATTGCTTGTGTGATTTGCATGTGCATGGTCTACAAGGCTTTGGAGTGATACCTTAAGGATGAAATTTGCAGTAGCATTCCTTGAGTTGTGACTCAGAATGGTATCCTTTAAGTTGTGGCTTGGGATATTGGGTAAACACGTGACATTCCTTGAGTTGTGGCTCGGAATGACATCCCTTGAGTTGTGACTCGGGATGGCAGATGAACACGAGCAGTCTTTGAGTGCGGCTCGGATTGGCGAATGTTGCCAGTGTGAGTGTGCGAGTTGTGGCTCGTACGAATGGGTCCAAGAAGATTGCTCTCTTCGACGTTAGCCGACGAGTTTGGTAGTCTTGGAACAATTATGAACTATGGTTGGGAACTCCACCTAGCGTTACGGAGTGTGGTCCGTAACAGGTTTCCCACACGTGTTCTACAAGTTGTGGCTTGTAGGTAGAGGCAGCAAAGGATATCTTGAGGTTATCATCTAAAGATGTAGAACACGGTAACATGGTGGTGGCCATGTGGTATGGAATCAAAGGATATAATTCCTTTGGCGTGTCAGTGCTTATATATTTGAGTATGTATATATATGTTCTTATATAATGTTAGCTCACCCTATCTTCTGCTTGTGTTTGGCGATGATCGTATGCGTTACACGGGAGTAAATGGTGTTGTAGGTAGTGATGGTGTGGCATAGCATCAGATAGAGAGTTAGTTGAGAAAAGCTTTTATTGGAGTTTTATAAATTATGGACTTTTGGTTAATTTCCAATGTAATAAATGGTTTAAAATTTTCCTCATTTTTGGAAAATGGAGTATAATAAATGAGATTTTCATCATATTTTTTAATTTAATTTAAATTAGTAATATTCGACCAGGATGTTACAAGTAATATATCGCAATATATTATACTTATTTAAGGTAAGCTGTTATATTATTAATATTATTCTGTTATCATATAGGTCCAAGATCCAGAAATATTATATAAATGCACATAATAATTTCCATGGAATACTCACCCTAAAATCACTAAATCAAATTCATATCCTTACGGTCTTCCTTAGAATCTTGAGCACGAGAAAAACAATAAGTAATTGTGGACACAAAATTATAATTACTAACGAACTTGTTGAATTTAATATATCTAATAATTAATCTGGTAAAAATTTTACTTATATTTATTCCTATTATTTAAATATAATATTTTATATTTTAAAGGGTTAGCAATTGCTAAAAATGAAGCATTGTAAGCCATCTCTATCACAGTAACATGTTTGACCATACAGAACCCAATAAAACTAAAACAAAGAATTTTCTGTAATTTAAAACAATGTCTCCTTACGTGTATAATGTTGGTTGGTCGTTCTTTTGTTTTCTAACATAATCGACGAAACATTGGTCATTAGCTTAATGAATTTTGACCATGCATGCAATAATAAGATGGAACAAAAATAACAACAGCATAAACTATCAGTCTAAATAACTAAAATTGAATGTAATTTGCCGGTAACAGCAATCTTCAATCAGAAAGCAACCTTGAACAGATATTCAGATTAATAACATAACATGAAGCCCATGATAACTATATAAGCCACCATTGTTCCTCCTTCAATGCATACCAATTCAAATTTCTCTCCCAAACTGAAACCATTTAGTGCTGATAAGAAATGGCTTCTACCAGCCAAAAACAATACGTTTTAGCTCTATTCCTTCTCTTTGCAGTTGGAATTTCCCAAGTGATGTCCCGCAAGCTGCATGAGACATCCTTGAGAGAAAGACATGAACAATGGATGCAAGTTCATGGAAAAGTGTATAAGAACACTGCAGAGAAGGAAAAACGTTTCCAGATATTCAAGGGCAATGTGGAGTTCATTGAATCATTTAATGCTGCTGGCAACAAACCCTACAAGCTTGGGGTTAATCACTTTGCTGACCTCACAGTTGAGGAGTTCAAGGCTTCTCGTAATGGATTCAAGAAGCCTCACGAGTTTAGCACCACACCATTTAAGTACGAAAACGTGACTGCTATTCCTGCAGCCATAGACTGGAGGAAAAAAGGAGCCGTTACTCCAATCAAAAACCAAGGACAATGTGGTAAGATAAAGAACATCTTTCTCATCAGTGCTTTATCATGTTCAATGACCATCATTATCTCATTCACTCGACAAGCACATTACCCGGTTTTGTTAAAATTGTTACTAAGTATATGAAAAAAAAATGATTTTTTTCACCGTAGTCTTATATATTTGCCTCTCTTAATATATATTGTCTGGACTTAGAGTTTTAACTCCGTCACTGATCTCATTCGTCTCTCTTCTTCAAGTTCATTGTGTCACTAAGGAATTGGACTAATGCATATGATAATTTTGTTTGAAAAACTTGTAGGGAGCTGTTGGGCCTTTTCAACAGTGGCTGCAACTGAGGGTATCCACCAAATAGCCACAGGCAAACTAGTGTCGCTCTCAGAGCAAGAGCTTGTGGACTGTGACACAAAAGGTGTGGACCAAGGGTGTGAAGGGGGTTACATGGAAGATGGGTTTGAATTCATTATAAAAAATGGTGGAATAACCAGTGAGGCAAAGTACCCCTACAAGGCAGCTGGTGGCACTTGCAACAGAGGAACCACCCCTGTGGCTGAAATTAAGGGGTATGAGAAGGTTCCTCCCAACAGTGAGAAGGCACTGCAGAAAGCTGTGGCTAACCAACCAGTGTCAGTTTCTATCGATGCAGATGGTTCAGGTTTCATGTTTTACTCCAGTGGAATCTACTCAGGAGAATGTGGAACTGAACTGGACCATGGTGTTACTGCAGTGGGTTATGGCATTGCTAATGGAACTGAGTATTGGTTGGTGAAGAATTCATGGGGCACACAATGGGGTGAGGAAGGGTATGTGAGGATGAAGAGAGGTGTAGCTGCTAAACATGGTTTATGTGGAATTGCCTTGGATTCCTCTTATCCAACTGTATGAATACTTCAATTTATGTATGTAAATTGTGTTTCAAAAGAAGCTTCTTGTTCTGTTTTTGTACTTAAGTCCACGTATTAATGTGAACGTATGTGAATATTGCCAGGGATTTGCTATTCTATTCTCATGTTGTTTGTTAATAGAGTTTGTTATAATTATAATTATTTTAAAAAATAACTAACATTGTTTAGAAAAATAAATGGACGTATTTTAACAATTTTTTTTTGAAATACATTTGTTTAGTAAAAGTTTGCGTGCTAATTTTTTAATAAATTATTGTGAACTTATATTAATTTCAGGGATGAAATTTAGTTAATTTATCAATAATTTTTTATAATATGTATTAAATTGAATATTAATAAAAGCATAATTAAGATTCTTATTTTAGTATGTTTTGAAAACCTCAATAATTTTTATTCATATATACTATATATAGAATTTTTTTTTTATAAAAATCAGAAAAAAAAATCTTGTTTATAGTAATTCCTAGTTTTCGTTCCTTACGTTTTTATTTTCTATCATTTTCTGTGAATTTCATTAGTTGTATGAATTGATTTGGATTTCTTGATTCTGGGGTTGGTTAAAATGACTTGAAGCTGTGCATTCTATTTTTTTTATGGGTGTGATGTGGTTTCACTGATGATTTAGGCATGCTGTGGTGGAGGAAGTGGTAGAGTTTGGTTCCAAAGTGTACACTTGTTCCAGAAATAAAGAGGAGCTGAATGCACATTTAAAGGAATCTTATTAAACCAGTGGCATCTCTGTGATGATATAACTGTGATGGGCCATCTTTTGGTGAAAAGAGAACCAAAATTATCTTTTTGTTTTCCACCAAAAACTTAAACAAACTGAAAAGTTATGAAATACATTGAGTGATAGAAACAACTACACTTGAAATGGCTGAATCCAATAGGAATAGTAGTTGTCATTAAAAACATTACCAAGTCATGCCATTGGCGGACATCATAAAGATATTAAAAATATAAAGATATTAACAATTAAAAGGCCTTACATAATAAAGAAACACTATCAAAATAAATTATCTTTACGTGAACAATTATGTGTTATTTTCTGTGTAAGATTTTGTACAGATAACACTACACATTGAATTTTTCAGTCAAGAGACCACTAAATGGTTGAATCCAATGGGGTATAGTCATTAAAAGTCCTACCATTGACTGAAATCAGACAAACATTAAAAGGCCTTATGTAGGAAAAGAAGAAGTTCAAAATACATTGCCTTTACGTGTACAAATACATGTCTTTCTCAGTGTGATATTTTGTATAGATAACATAACACGTTGAACTTCTCAGTTAGGACACAACTTAATCCTTGCACCCAATGGGGTATAGATGTTGTCATTAAAATTTTTACCAAGATGTTGTCATTAAAAACTTTACCAAAATGGAATCTCATTTCGTATAGAAACTGAAGAGGTTAAGAAATTTTATTCGCCTTATGAAACAAGGAGACACATACAAAAGAAATTGCCTTTACATGTACAATTATGTGTCTTTCTTTGTTTAAGATTTTGTACACATTAAACAACACATTGAATATCAAAGTTTATTAGACGTGTTAGTAATGAGATACGTACAAACCACTATTTTTCACTATGAAGTTGACAAAATCAAAGCGCGGGAAGTCATATGGTATGTGTTACTTAAAATGACTTTTTGTATACAACTATCTAGTTTTTTTTTTCTTCTTCATAAGATTCTGTACACATGGTTGTGCTTATTCAATTAAGTTGTTCCCACAACAATAAAAGGTTACCTCTAACACGCTATTAATTTATTAATTTTAATTAATTGCTTGACCAAGTCAACGTTCACTCTGATACTAGAAAAATCACCATTTACTACTAACACAATAACATAGTAATAATATCAAACATAATTGTCTTTCTGTGTACAAGTATCTGTCTTTTTTTTTGTAAGATTTTTGTACACATGGTTGTGTTTATTCAATTATGTAGATCCCACAACAATAAATAATGGTTACTCCCAATTGTTAGATATGAAATGGTTATTCAAGCCAAGAAGTGGGGTGAATTGGCTGTTTAAATCATTTTCCAAAGCTTTACCCCTTTTGATTAAATCAAATAGACCACAAAATCCGAATGCAAAAGTTGTAGAACAATATCAGTCAAAAAATAAAATATCAAATTAATTTGTTCTTGAACCTATTATCACAACCGAAATTGCGATGGAACAACGAACCAAAAAAGAATCGAGTTTAAAAAGACATTTGGAGTTGCTACCATAATTATTTCTAGAAAATTATAGAAAAACATAAAGATAAAGCAAGTATCTGAAAAATCAGATATTTAGATCCGAGAGTCGGTTACGCGTAGGGGAGGCGTTAGTACCCTACAACACTCGCCCGATGATGGTACCTTTAATTAAATATGCAAGTTGATGTGGTTTTCAAAATGTTAATTTTCACCAAAAATAATAAGACAAATAATACTAAAAAGAAACAAAAATATTTTTGGTTTTTTGAGCCCGACAAGGATTGATCTTGGTCCTAAGTATTCTCATTTAAAATGAGAAATCAAGGTTAACTAGTTCTTTAAGAACAAATATTTGAAAAACAATTTGGAAAATGGTTTAATTTTTTTGGAGGTGAACTTGACAAGGACTAACTTTGTTCCTACGTATCTCACAATGGAGAATCAAGGATCACATAGTTCTTAAGAGATTGTTTGTTTGATTGAATGTATTGATATTTTTATATTTTTGAAGTTTTATATTTTTTGGTATTTTTGAATTATTTGAAAATCAATGTCACATGACGCGAGCGACTAGATAGACACTAAAAGAGAAAAAGAACTTTTTTTGGTATTTTTTGAATTTTTCTATTTTTGTGAATTTTTATGGTTTTACAATATTTTTGGTTTTTCAGATATATCATATGCTTGAAATCCACGAAGGAGAATGATGCAACTAAGCAAAATTGTCATAATAATACGAAATAAAAAAACCCATAACTATCACAATATGAAAAACATGAAACTGTCAATGTTTACAAATTTATGGAGTTCTTCTTATAGGGGTGTTTCCATGCCATGGTAAAGGATTCCCTTCAACATCAAGATGTCCTTCGTGAAAGATCAACCTTCTTAAATCAATAAAGGACCGCACCTTGCGCTTTAGAGCCCTACATGCTTCTGTTGAATGTCCCGATGCTCCTGCATGATAATCACATCTTGAATTTACATCATAATTCTTCGGGTATGGAGGTCGTACATGCATGGTAGGACAAACCTCTATGAGGTTATTATAGAGGAGATCTAGTAATAGTTTTGTGTAATTCATGGGGATAGGAGTGAAATTCACAACCTTCTTGTCCCGATTGTAATTTCCTTTCCCAATGGCCTGATTAGATTCATCACATTGTAACTTTTGAGGATAGACAATGAGATGTGTATTACCTATTCGTGCTTTATTCTTCCCATATCCAGGACTATGCTGATTCAAATTTGCTACCAGATTCAGGCCGAGTGCAATTTTACCATTCCTTATGCCGCCCTCAATCCTCTCTCTAATTATCATTATATCAGCAAAGCTTCATCAGACACTACTTATTATGTGTTCATAAAATGGTGATTGTAGAATATTTAAGAATATGGTAACCATCTGCTTGTCACTAAGAGGAGGCTATACTTGAGCAGCAATCTCTCTCCACATTTGGGCATATTCTTTGAATGATTCAGACTCCTTCACCATGTTCTACAATTGTAATATGTCAAGCACCACATCCATGTTATATTTGTACTACTTTATGAAAGCATCTATGAGATCCTTCCAAGACTGGATACATGAATGCTCAAGCTGAACATACCAGTTTAGTGCCATGCCAACCAAACTATCTTGGAAAACATGGATCAACAACTTTTCATTGCATGCATGCGCAACCATTTTCTTGCCATACATCATGATGTGGCTCTTAGAAAAAGTGGTCCCTCTATATTTTTCAAACTTAAGTAATTTTAACTTTGGAGCTATCACTACATTCGTGGCTAAGGACACCCCTGTAAAATTTTCAAACTCAGAGCTTCCTCCACCTTCCATGGCTCTTACCCTTTTCTCCAACATTTCTAATTTGTTACTGGTTGCTTCGACATCCACCGATATGCCAGCATAGTGTGGAGGCTTCATCTCGAGTTCCTTTGTCGATGTCACATGCACAACATTTGGTTGAACATTTCCAGAAGTTTTGTAAGAGTGGTTGCCTAAGTTCATTCTCATCTCCAATATAAGTTACATATATGTGATCCTCCGCTTTTTGGGTATATGCTTGCCTTAGATCCTCTTTGAGAGGTGGAATGTAACCTAAAGGGAGGCCATAATGTGGAAATATTTGGATCATTTGATCTCTTGGCTGATATGGTAGAGCCGAAGTTTCCCTATTGCTTTGTAATGCTTTTAGGGCCTCTTGGATCTGACTCATCTGCTCTTTTAATTGCTCGACATCAACTTTCACTGCTTCTTGAGCCGCTCTCGTATTCTCAATGGTCTTAGCAAGTTCTTCAAGGTGCCACAAGTTTAATTTTATTAGCATGAACTAATGAATGCAAAAACAAATGCATGTAATGCAAGAAAACTGACCATGCCTATACAAATGGTATCAACATATGAATGCATTATTCTAGATAAGGTGAGGATGCATGCTATGGATTAAAAAACTATGTACATGCTACTATGAATAAAGACAACAAGTGAATGCAATGCAAATTTGTATCCCCAAGAGGCACTTGTTCACTTTGTATGCCAATTTGTTAAAGAGCTCCATGCACGATATGCAACTAACTGAAAAAAAACCTACATGAGATGTAATGCATTTGCCTTAAGAGGCATTTATTCCCATGATATAATGATGAAATGTGATACACTTATTTGAAAACACCATGCATGATATGAAATTAAGTGACATAATGAAATGCATGTTTATGCCTTAAGAGGTGCTTATTTTCATGAGATGTGATGTATGATATAAAAATGCTATGCATGGTTATGCCTCAACATGCCCTTATTCATATGTATATAATGCATACGAAAAGGTGAGGATTAAAGTAAGAAATCTCCCTTTGTACCTTAATAGAGGTTTGGCGCTTAAGGTCTACGGTGAAGTACATGCACTCACCAGGGTGGTTCCTTAAACTTAAGGATCAATGGTCACTAGAGCTAAGGCCTTCTTCACTATGATTCCACAATAGTTAAGTAATCAACTCAGTGTAGAAGCACGAATGAAGAGAGCAAACTCTAGCTGGAGTTCTCACAATAATCACTTGGGAAGTTAATCCACTGTGGCATTGTTATAGAATCCCCTCAAATTCTAAGTTCATTCACACCCATGGGTTTCTTGAAAAATCATCTATGAAAGAAATGAAATACCTTTTCCCACTGAAAGATTCAGGGGTAATTGGTCCACAAATGTCTGTGTGAATTAATATATTTCTCTAACTCGACTATTCTTCTGCAGGTACCAGATTGTACCCCGACCTTTTATTACCACATTTGATGCATCTCCAAATGATACGTGTCCGACCTCAACTTTGGTGAGCTCCTTAAAAAGATTATCGTCCCACACATGTGATTGCTTACTCCTGTATCAATGTACCAAACAGAGTTATCAAAACAAGTCAGACTTAGCTTGGTATCTGATCTCTTGGACATCATTAATACTCATTCTTACTTAGTGTCCTAAAAAAGGAAGTTCGTTTTTTTCTTGCTTTCAGATCGACAGTCCTTCGCAAAATGTCCAACCTTCCCACAATTGTAACATTTAACTCCTGAGTAGCACTCTTTGAAACAATAACCGTACTTCCCATATTTGAAGCATTCAACTCCTGAGTTGCTCAACTGACTCTTCGGCCTCTACCACCATGACCTCCACCTTGTCCTTGGCCATGCCAGTTTTGTTGGGGAGCATATGCTCTCTTGAAGCATGTATTGTATCATATTGGATATAATGTCTTTTTGAAAATGTAGGTAGTGATAGGATCGAGCAATGATGGTTCAGGGATTAAGAAGTAATGTGATGTTGTGGTCGTGGGCTCGAGGAGGTGGCAAGCTCTTGGGTTTGGAAAAAAAATTTGTATTGTGTTATGAGTGTTTGCATGGGTGGGGAAAGGTCAACAGAAGTTTGATCTTGGGTTAGGTGTGATGGTTGTTCAATTATTGGAGGTTTTCAATGCTTGTGAGTGATTAGGCTAAAAGTTAGCAGGTGAAAAGATGCAATGCACTCTATGTGGACTAAGTGACAAAGTTGGTTATAGGATATGGGTTGTGGTTTTGATGAAGAATCTCCAACAATGTAATGACCGAATTGGAGAGGGTAAAGGAGATACTGGGAATAACAAAATTGGAAGTAATTGAGCCCAACATGCTTAATGTTTCTATTCCCAAAACGATATAAACACCTTCAATGGGAAGAAGGTAAAAAGGGTATTTGAAACAAGGTAGATTGGAGATAAGTATCGACTTGGGGGGTAGAGGCCCTCACAAGGGATTCTTTGCCTATTTCCAACCATGACAGACAATGGAGATATAGTGATGATGGGTAGTTGTAAGTTGTTGGCTAAAAGAGGCTGTAGGATAATATGAGAACTTTCCGGATCCACTAGAACTATCACTAGCAAATTATGTATGGTACCTTTAAATTTCAAAGTTTGTGGTGAATGTTGGCCTATTAATGCTTGAGGGGATAATTGGAAAGAAGGGGTGGTTCATCTTCATCTACTTATACGAGAAAGAAATGTGAGGTTGCACATTTGTGGCTTGGGACTAAGTTTTCATCATAGTTGTAACACAACCCTAACGCTCAACGCTCTTAAAGTTGGGTTGATGTGATGTGTTTGATGGGTAGACGGGTTAGTTTTTAGTTTGAGGTAAGGTACTGGCCTTTGGTGGCGTAGGTTGGGAAGGGGGGAGGGGGTGAAATGGGTTGTGTATTGGTGGGTATGGTGTTTTAGATAAGCGAGGTTTGGTATCCTTCAATTTGCCCTCAATGAGTTTGGCTAAACCAATGACTTAAGAGATTGTTTAGGGATTTTGTATGGCTAATTCTCACCAAATTTCAAGGTTAGGACAAGAAATGAAGCAATCGAAAATGACTTCAAGAGAAAAATTGAAAATCATATTACACAGTTTTTCAAAGTTGACTTGATATCAACCATTGAATTGTACTACTACAAGAAAAACTGAAATTATCTATAAAAAAATACCCACGAAATAAAATTTATATGTAAATTGTTGTTTTCTACGAAATTTACCCACAGATTAAAAATTAGGTAAAAATGATCTAACTAAATCATTACCTACAAATGAATGATTCATGGGAAAATAAATTTCATGGGTAACAATATTTAGTTCATGGGTAGACAACAAATTAAAATAATTAAATTAAAACTTTGATAGTAGTTCATGGGTAGAAATCCACACTCTAGAAATGTGACTACAATAATAGTTGAGTTATAGTGTATTGTAATTGGATGAATTAATGGAATTTGGGTTTTGGGTTTCTTTGCAGGTTAGCCAAAGTTGAAGGATGGGAAAAAGATTGTAATGAAGAAATATTTCATGAATGAACCATGGCACCAAATAATTATTTGTTTGTTTATGAGTATTTTCCATGGACCAAAAATTCATGAAAAATTACAAACGACACTATTACATACGGATCTTGAGTCGTCGGTAGTTCGTGGGTAAAGTTTGATTACCCACGAATTTTTGTCATTATCCACTGATTTTGGCCGTAGGTAAATTCAATTTTTTTTTGTAGTATATTAATGAAGCTTAAATAACTTCGCTTGATTATTTTCATATAATGATGGTTCAAATCGTCTCTCTAGGACTTTTGTAAAAGACTCCCAACTAGTAAATTGAACATTCTGATACATCCTATTATACCAACTTAGAGCATCCCATTTCATGTAAAAAGAAGACATATATAATCGTTTATTTATGGGCACTTGATATAATGTAAAATATTGTTCGGCTTGAAAAAGCTAATCCAAAGGGTCAGTTCTATCCAATGGGGCAAGATGTAATTTAGGTGGGCGAAACTGTGGGGAAAGTGAGAAGGCATATGGGGATGCACGGGTAAAAGCATACAGTCGGGAAAAGGAGTTTTGTTGAGGTTGGAAATGGTATAGTGATAGATGTAACATGGTGAGATAGAGGGGGTGGTGGTAGGATTTGTGTTATCATGAATGAGTAAGATGTACCATAAAGGGGCTTGGTGGTTAAAGGAAGTGAAATGGTGGATGGAACAATTATATCATGTGGGGGGCAGGAAGTGCAACTGGAATTAGGGGAAGTAATATTAAAAGTAGAAAGGATGGAAACCTAAGAGAGTAAAGCTTCAATGGATGCATTCATGTTTTGAATCCATGGTTTGTTGGAGAAGTTGATGGCGAGAATATTGTGATTCCATGTGAGTTTGCATGGCAGTGAGAAGGTCATAAATGACTTTAAGTGGTTCATTTGTGTCTTTTATGGAGGGTTAGGGAGGCATTAGGCAAGAATGAAAGCACTAAAAGGTTAGACATCGCTACTATTAATCCTAATCTAGAAATACTCACCGTAAAATAGGAGAATAATTTTCATTGCCATAATGAATACATGAGAGTTTTACATATACTTAGGCAAGATTGAGTATGGACTCAAAACAAAGCCCACTAAGAAATTTCAAGGGGGCTTCTCACCACACCCCCAACCTTTCTCCTGTACCCCCAAAAGTTACCCTTTTAACCCTAATTAACTTTTACCTGCCTCGGTGGTTGAAAGTGAATTTACTGTGCTACCGATCTCTTCTTTTTATCTCTGGAAAGCTAGCACCCCCAAATATTTGATATTTAAGTTTTTTACCATTGCGGATGACGACATCCGCTTCAGAAAAATGTGAAACGAATGTGAACATTTGTTTCGTTAATTTGTTTGCTTTTTTGTATTGTGGATATCAACATCCGCTTCAGAAAAATGTAAAACGGATGTCAACATCCATTTCATTAATTTTTTTGCTTTTTTTGTATTGCGGATGTTGACATCCGTTTCAGGAAAAATATGAAACGGATGTCGATATCCGTTTCGTTAATTTTTTTTTACTTTTTTTTATTATGGATGTCGACATCTGTTTCAAAAAATTATAAAATGAATGTCGACATCCGTTTCATTAATTTATTTTGTTTATTTTTTATATTACGAATGTTGACATCTGTTTCAGAAAATTATGAAACAAATATAGATATTCGTTTTTCTAATTTTCATATATAATATACTTACAAATATTTCACGATTTTATCACACTTTTGCCTTTTGCTTAATTGAGAGGTTTGAGAATTTGCTAAAAGTTTCTTCTAGCGCGTCGTAATCGGAGTCTTCTCCCGAGTCCTCCCAGTCGAAATCCGAGTCGGATCCTTCGGATTCCGTAGATATTTCGTGCAGTTCCATAGGAGAATCTTCGGTCGCCATTGGTAAACGAGAGTGTTGAGAGTTTCAGCGATACAAAAAGGGAGTTAAAGAAGCTGAAGCTCTTTTTGAGTGTTGCAAGAGCAGGGTTTTTGGTCAGTGGAATTCAAAAACAAATAAATAAATAGTAATCATTATAATAATTAATAGCAACATAAAGAATAATTAAAAGAAATATAATACCTCTTTCATTTTCTTAAAAAAGCATCGATTGAAGTTTATATAGTTTATTTCTTTTGTCTTCAGTAGCATTCACTTGGTTCTTTTCTAGGTACCATTCTTTTTAAGTCCCTAGAATAGTTAGGCATTAGTTGTTCACATGTTTCTTCCTCAGTTTTGTTCGATATTCTTCTAATATAATTTAGTGTTGTTCATCGATGCAACTTAAATGTTAATTTGACCACTTAATAGTTCTTCTTCTTTGTATTCTTGTTTATATTGGATTCTATTTGTATAAAGCTACAGTTACGCATAAAGATATAGGTATACCAGATAATAAGGTATAAAAGAATAAAGTTGGTACGTGGCGGAGTTATTTGGGGGCAGGGAGGCCCTAACCTCCACAAGATTTTGATTTTTTATTTATATATATATATATATATATAAATATATTTAAAATGTTTTAAATTATAGGAATATATATAGAATTTAATAAAAAATATATTTTTTATTTTTTATTTCTTTTATTTAAACATAACATTTATGTAAATACATAATAAAATATAAAATTAAATATAATAAAAAATAAAATTATTTAGGTTTAATTTTTCTTTTGACTCCTGATTTTATTTAAAAATTGACATTAGGATTAGGTTAATTATACCAACAAGGCACATCATCCATATTAAGAGTTTCAATTTTAATAAAAGGATCATTGATATGTTTCGAGGAATTTAACGAAATTTATCATACAAGACGGTCAGATTTTCAAAAATTAAGACCAAATTGAGACTAAAAAAAAAAATTAGAGGACCAACTTAATATTTTTAAACGAAAGCATGAATCAAAAGAGTAATTAAACCACATATTTATAACCTAATTTTTATTTTCCTTTTCATTGTCTTTTTAGTTTTTCACAAATTGTAATAATCCCTCACTCTCATAAGTCTTCTTTTTGTTTTTAAAGAAAAAAAAGTTAGACATAAACTCATTATATTTCTCATTTATCCTCTTCCTTTCCTGTCTTTTGTCTTATTTGATAATGAAAACATTATTATTTTTTATCTAATGAGCTTTTTATATATTTTTTTTTATGAATATAGAAAAAAAATAGTGTATTATGTATTAAGAATAATGAATATATTTTTCTTTTAATAATTACATGTTTCAATTTTTTATTAGATTATGATCAATTATTTTTTAGTATTATTTAAAAAAAGTATGTTGATAAAGAATGAAAGAATAAATTAATCGTTTAAGAGTGATGAAAAGAAAATGATTGACTAAAACAAGATAGATTCTACTTCTTCACATATATTTTAAAGCATTATACTAATGATAAAAAATGTTCAGTTAAAAAAGTCATTTTTTGAAGCATTATACTAATGATCGAATTTAATTATATTAAAATTATATTACTTTGATCCCTCCGACACTTTTAATCAAGATCCGCGAGTGGGTACTTTATCCAATAACACACTCCATGCAAAATGGAGAGGAGTTGCAATGCCGCACCGAATGCCCCACGGAATGCCAAAGTTTTCTTTCTCATCATCTAGTATTGGATTTTGCAGTATGTTATGAGCTAGACTTACATAATACAAACCATTTCCTTTCTTTGACGTAAAAAGAGTTAATACCATATTATATTACAAAATAAATTAAATCAATTAGTTCACTGTCTCTTATCGCAAATTTCCATGAAGTTAAATTCGTTGATCACAGTTTAAAAGATCCTAAAAGATCAAAAACCGAAAAATCTATTAAAAATGGAATGCAAATTCTAGAAGAATCTAAAAAATTCTAAGATAAATTGAAATGTAATGAAAGTTCTAAAACAAAGTAGAAAAGCCTAAGATAGGTAGAAAATATAAAGAACATTCTACATAGGAAAAAATCTAGAACATTCCACACAAGTTGTGACTAGCACTTTCTAGAATACTTTATAGGTCTATAAATATCCATGTACTCAATCATTTCATGAATGACAAGAACTAAGTCCACATCTAACACACCACTCACTACTACAACTACATACTCCTTCCAACTACAACTTCCACATTCTACTATCTCCACAATTTTCTCTATGACATCAACTATTCCTTTCACAACCTCAAAATACTATCAAAATCCAACAAAATGCATCTAAAGGTTATATTTTATAACCCGATTTCAATTTGTGCCAAAATCTGGATATTGTGGCTCTTCAAGAAATAAAAGATGATAAGGTACTATAGAAGCGTAGGCCCCACACTGCATGGCTTTGAGGTCGAGCTGGCCGTTGGAGTCGAGGTTGGCGGGGGAATATAGACGCAGCAGGAGTTGGTGGGAGGGAAGAGAGGGAGGCCGAGGGAGGCGACGGCGGGGCAAGTGTAAAGGATGGCGTAGAGGTAGTCGAAGGATAGGTCGCAAAAGGGGGAGGAGAGGCAGAGGACGGGGTGGCAGGAGAGGAGGAGGAAGGTGGTGGAGGCCAGCTGGAAGGGGGAGGTCCAATCAAGGGTGAAGTTTGTGGTGGTGGGGTGAATGGCAGAGCAGTTGGACATGGGGGCGAGAGTGAGGGTGGAGGTGGCGTAGGAGATGGAGGTGATAGGGTAGGTGACGACGGAGTGTGTTTTTAGAAAGAGTTGGTCGCCAGTGTCGTTGGAGGCGCATGTTATGTAAGGGCTGAAAAGAGGGGAGTCGCACCTGGACCGGTGTCGAAGGGGAACTTCACCTGAGTGGAGCCAAACGTGTTGACATCCGTTTCTGAAAACACTGAAGCGGATGTCGACATCCGCAATGTACTAACATTAAAAAAAAACTGAAACAGATTTCGACATTCGTTTCTGAAAAATATGAAGCGGATGTCGACATCCACAATGCATCCAAAATTAAAAAAAAAATAAAAACGGACGTCGACATCCATTTCTGAAAAATATGAAGCGGATGTCAACATCCGCAATCCATCCACAAAAGCAAATTTTTTTATGAAACGGATGTCGACATCCGCAGTTATATTTTTTGAAGCGGATGTTGACATCTGTAATGACACTCTTAAGTGAAAAAAGAAGGATCTATGACACACAACACACACAACAACATTCAGATTCATCAACCAAGTTGATCATTCATGAAAAATCAATAGACAAAGTCATTGGGAGTGCAGGACTGCAGTAAAAGCAGATTCTATCTGGGGTACAGGAGTGCAGTGCAGTGCATGCAGATTTTATTTGGGATGCAAGAGTGCAGGGATGCAGAATTTTCTTTTTTCTTTTACTTTTAGTTTTTGGACAAAACTGAAAATAAACAAAGTTTTGAGGTATAAGAGAAACTGTTGTTGGGAGTACAGGGAGAAGCCCCTTCAACGAAATAAAACCTACTAACATTAAAATCATAAGGCCTAAAACATTCTTAATAAGTCTCGATTATACATTTTGGGAAATAAGTCTTTCATTTACGTGGGCCGTTAACATTGATTAGTTTGTTTCATAAAAAGGAAAGAAACTACTGAAAGAATAATTTCTCAACAGAAACAATCATCATAAGACACATTACAATAATAATTTTTCTCCAAGACTTTTCACAGCAGGTTTTGTTTTGTTTTTTTTGTTTTAAATGCAAATAAGCCTTGAGGTAAGATGGTTTTGTATTCACTTTGTTAGACACAACACGTTATTGGGCTTTCCCTTAGTTTGAGCCCAAGTCTTTTTCTACATTTCATGAGCTGGTGGGCCAACATTCCTAATAAAAACACAAATTAAACCTAAAATGTAAGCAGGAGAAACAAATAAGCTTGTATATCGTGGCATGACTCAACTACTTAGTAAGTTTCACGTTGGAACAGCATAAAAATTTAAAATATGAACTATAATATTAAATAAAAAGGATAAGTTAAATGATAAATAATTAAACGTTAGAAATAACGAACAAACTGTAGTTACCTATTCATAACAATTGCCGTAGGTAAGTAGCGTTTGACTGCCACTGATTTGTAGTTTTTGATGAATTCTTTTTTTTTAATAAGAAATAGCATATATATATATATATATATATATATATATATATATAAACATATATTATTTGTTTGAATGAACAAAATATTTAGAATATTTAGAGTACACATTGAACAAACCGGAGTTAACTTAATTTTATATGTAAGGTTCAATTATTTCCTGTTTTATTCTAAAGGAGCTGCCCCAAATCAGTTGGACTTAGGGTTGGTCCATAGGGAGCCAAACACCCTAATCTACTCATTCATCTCACTTTCAGAAAACAATCTCCCCTTTTCCTTAGAGCTGCTGCTGTCGTTTCTCTGCTAGGATTTGGTTCCACCTTGGTCAAGCAAGCTCAACCTCATTTTCTTGCTCCACGTAAGCTTCTCTCCAGCTCATGCTTCTCCCATTTGGGCATATTTTCGTATTTCCAGTAAAGTTTCGTAGTAAGCTCATTTTTTTAAATTTGTTTCACTATTCTTCCAGTTTCTAAGTATGTTCCTCGAGCTGTTGCGCTCCCCAGTTGGTGTCGATGTCCTTTGCTCACCCTTTCCAAGTAAAGGAAGCCAGGGTTTTCATATTTTGATTGTATGTTGGCTGGTTTACCTCTGTTTTGTGATTTATATGCTTGGATGATGTTTGGGTTTGGATGAGTATTAATGGAATATTGTTTGGAGTTGGTGTGCTACTACTGTCACGTGAAACAGGGAACGCGAGCTGCCATTTTCGCCCAAGCGAGCTCATCTCGCCTAAGCGAGAGTAGCAGAACCTCGCCCAGGAGTGTTGCTCGAGTACTCGCTCAAGCGAGTGACTTGTGTTTTGAGCGAAAGACCATCTTGCTCAGGCGAGATGGCCTCACCTAAGCGAGCATTCACAAAACTTCCCAGGCCCTCTGTCGCGATCTCGCCTAAGCGAGAGTCTGCAACTTGAGTGAGAACACTCCTCTCGCCTGAGCGAGGGCTCCTGGCTTGAGCGAGATCTGCTGCAGGCCACAATGTTTCCCTCACATGGTTGTTCTTGATTGTTTGATTGGTTGGCTTGCTTTATTTAAAGTATGAGACATGTGAATATGCATGAAATACCCGAGGTTACGGATTGGATTGATGTGTTGGTATGATCTTGCACTACAAGAAAATGTCTTATTAGTAACCAATTTTAGTGACTAAAAGTTATTAGTCACTATAGTGACCAATTTAGATACCATTTTACAAAATTAAAATTTATTGGTTACTAAAATAGTCACTAATATAAATAAAAAATTATAATTGGTCACTAAATTTGTCACTAATTAATTAGAGACCAATTTAGTAACTAAGTTATTTTGGTAGTCAAAACTTAGGTAGCTAATATTTAGTGACCAGTTTTCTTTGGTAGCCAAAACTATGGTAGCTAATTTTAAAAACCAATTTAGTGACCAATTATAATTTTTTATTCATAATAGTAACTATTTTAGCAACCAATAATTTTTTTACTTTGTAAACTTGTATCTAAATTAGTAATTATAGTAACTAACAACTTTTAGTCACTAAAATTGGTTACTAATAAAGCATTTTCTTGTAGTGTTGGCATGTAAAACAAATGAGATGGTTGGTAATGAAAGTGGCATGGTGTTGGTATGAGATATGATTCTATATTAATGGATGAAACAAGATGTTGGTATGTTTAGGGCGTAATTCCACGATAGTTTCGTGGTAGTGCCTCATTGGTTAGGGCGCAATTCCATAAGCCTCTAGGTGAGACCTCATGATGGTGCCTCAGTTGGTCGGGACGTAATTCCATGACCCTTGTTAGTGGGAGTTCATGGTGGTGCCCCATCTATATAATTTAGTAAGAATTCAAGGTAAGGATTGCATCCTAACACTCTAAAGAGTCAGTTAGTCTCACATAGAGTATACTGACTCGAGTGGTGAGAGTACTAGGAGGCCTGAAACCCATTAAAGGCTAACCTTGTGTGGGGGATGAGACACTGGAACAATTAGCTCGGTAGAGTAGTAAAAACCACTACAAGTGCAAACATCCGCTGAATCTGACTAATTATATGTATCTGGATTAGTCGTGTCTGAGTTTTAGTGTATTGCGTGCAAGTCATAACATGATTGGTTGACATATGCATCTTGAACTATGAAATTGTATGTGAGTGTATGCTAAATTATTTTCTGCTATAGCTTACCCTTCTGTTTGTTGTATGTTCTGTCTGGTGTGGTTTTCTCTCTTCGCGATGATCATTAATTTTTTGATGTGAGCAGATGCGAGGACTACCCGTGGTCAACAGGGAAACAATGATTCCGCTACGTAGCCTCTCTGGGTTGGATTCAAGCTTTCATTTAGGGCTAAAGCCCATGTATTGTCTTGTCTTGGAATTTATTTGAATTACTGTCAATTTCTTACTTCACTTTGTATCTAACATCGTGGTGTGCCTTAAATATTTTCCTAGAATTCTTTGGATATTAGTAAGGAGTCACATTGTACTCCATGACTTTGTTTCTCATTCTGTGTGACATTTCATTTAAATAAATGTTATTATTTAAATGGGGTGTTACATTATACCATATATTTTTCGTATAAGAGGTTTGAATACAAATATACATACAACATGAATTCTTTATACAACACAAACATAAAAATGTAACTAGATACTTCAGTATTATAATAAATGTAAATATTTTTATCTTAGTTATTATTAAAATTTTATTTTAATTTTTCAATCTAACAAAGAGATTTGTATTAAAGAAAAATTTAAAGTGCTCCAAAACTTAACTGCAAAGAACATTATATTACACTCCATAGCCTACTTCTCTTACCAACGACGACCTGGGATTATCTAAACCACCAATAGGTTTCTGTCATTACTCCTAAATATTGAATTAAACATTTAACTTTATTGGCAACGTTAGAGTCCTTTATGGACTACTTGATCACCCAATATTTTTTTGGTGAGTTTGATTCCTATACCCTCAATTAGGGATGACAACGGGACGGGGCGGGTACAGGTATCATGATCCCATCCCCATCCCCATAATAAAAATTCATCCCCATCCCCATCGGGTATACAACTTTTGACCCATCCCCATCCCCACTGGGTAACGGGTATTTTCTTATACCCATACCCATACCCATTTTTTTATTGTTCCATATATCAATTAAATATTTTTTATAAAAAAAATTTAAA
>Ga0209589_1002347_pt1 | contig 32697 bp, 26 predicted proteins | sample CowpeawhiteBW_FD_187525 | JGI IMG/M metagenome (GOLD analysis project Ga0209589, IMG submission 187525) | Root nodule microbial communities of legume samples collected from California USA - Cow pea white BW (SPAdes) (version 2) | ecosystem: Host-associated > Plants > Roots > Nodule | place: USA...
TCTTAGCCAATTTTTAGTTTATTGACTTCTTTATAACATTACACCCCAATCTCATAACCTATATGAGAAAGATCCATTCACAACCTTGGTCCTTAGGGATTATCATGCTTCCACGAACCTACCCGCTCGTGGTCCAACTCTACGGACCTCCCCGCCCGTAGTCCAACTCTACGAACCTGCCCGCTCGTAGTCCAACATGCGTGAACACCTACTATGAACCTCCACGCTCGTATCCCCACACAAGAGTAAAACAGATACGGACCTCCCCGCCCGCATCAATCACGCATCTCAAATCTCTGTTACGAACCTCCCCGCTCGTAACTAATCCAGCATGTCCCTGACCAAGCCATCAAGCCCATCCATGCAAATCCATTTACAATGGACCCCTACCCCTACACTATCGCCTGACGCTGCCTAAGCGCTGCCAGACAAAAATTGGGCTGCAACTGCTTAGCCCACAATACCATAATCACCTAATATTATTATATTATCTTAAAATAATACAATAATTTAAAATTATATATTATATTGTCTATATTTAAATACCCCATTAAAGTAAAAATGCATGTAATAAATTAATTTATAATTGCAACCACTAAAATAATAAATTAACCTTTTAACCTTTATATTCATATAATATTTTATCAACATTATACAATTATAAAATAATATATAAAAAAAACATTTACTGCACCTTGGAAGAAGAATCCACTACCCGTAAACCAAAACTTAAGACACCCAAAAACATTTTTACTCTACTAGATCATCCAACTTTTAACTCTTGTACACTATGATATATTTAACTTTATACAAATTATATTACACGTAAACTTTAATATAACTTTAATTTTGTTTTACTTATCCAATCTAACTATATTACTGTCACGATTTCAAAAATTACTCATCACTGATTTCATATTAATTAAAGGACTCAAACACCTTAAATATCAAAATAACCAAAAAAATAATAATTAACTAACATCAACACTTTGAAAGCATTTTTTTCTACTATCTCATATCAAAATAATGCAGCGAAAACAAAACAAGGAACTTCCTTTTCAAGCTGCAATTCATCTAAGCAAAATCAATTCTTCCAATGGTCATAAAATAAAAATAATAATTTAGTACCATGCAATAAACCAAACAACAACCAAAATAGAACTATTCTATAATCTATTTTGTCCACACAGAAAACTACTCTCCTGCACTCAATCATTTACCACTCAATCATATTATTCTTATAATAATAATACTTATAATATACCATTTTTAATCAAAGTGAACCATGACTTCCATTTTGAAATCACGTAATCCATCCATCACGTAAACAATATGTACCATTGTATATGCATTATAAAAGGTATAAACCACACACATATCAAGGACAATATAATACTACTTTAATGCATCTTAAACACTAATGGGACCCGCGACCAGAATAAAAGAAAGAACTTGGATTCATGGTCACAAAAGGAACCCATACTTACTGACAATTTCAATGACAAAATTCGTTGACCCCAATTTGGTGTACTAAAGTGGTTTTGCTTGGTTACTTTATTTGAAACCAAAAGGCTTGCAAGTCATAAGTCACCACACGTAAAATTGGAGAGAGTACTAAGGGTTAGGTGAAAATGTCCCATCAAAATAACCATTGTCTTAAACCTACTAAAGAAAAGAATCTACTTATTTAATTCTAGCCTTGCAGTGCCACCAACGAAAATTTAAGAACATACAAAATGAAATAGTTAAGAACATACAAAATGAAATAGATCACAAATACTTCTTTTTTAACACCGCCTCAATTTATGCGGAAAGAACCAGGCTGCACCACTAATTCAACCCAATCCCCCAATTACACATAAAGACCCCAATCATGCTTTCAGATTTCATTCAGTTTAATCACGCGAACCCGATAACACACAGTTATACGTGAACCTCATGATTTTCACATCAAAAACGAAAGCAAAAAAGGCTCGTGCATTCAACATACAACCAAAACATGCATTATTCACCCATTAATCAATTAGGTGCATCTCCCCTTACCTGGTGTTTTAGCTTCAAACAATTCCAAATGAATTCTTCCTTGTTTCCCAAAGCTCCCCTCCTTGCCTCCACTCTAATTCCCTCTCTGGATTGCAATTTCTCAGAGCTCACTTGCCACACATTATGACTCTTTGTTTTTTCACTCACTCCTCTCCCTCTCACCAATTCAGCCCAAAATAAATAAAAAAATTATAAAAAACGAAATTAATTTAAATTTAGAGTTTAATAGCCATTACTACACCTAAACTGCTACCTTTCTGATTTCCAGAGAATTTCTACAGTTTCTAGATCATTTAAACACTTGGCAAAATAGTAAAACATAAAGATAATATTCATTCTAGCCAAGATTCAAACCCACATCCTTCCTACCCATCAAACACATGCACAACAACAAACTATCACATGATTCATGTTAATTCACACATACATACAAGCTTAAACCATGCTTCTGCACTCATAATATATTGGTAAAATAAAACACAATTAAAATATCACACTAATGGCACATCAAGACTCGAACCCAAGTCCTCTCAATAGAACTAAGTACTCTCAACCACTTGAGCTAGAACTATTTCTTATATAAGACTTGTCAAGAAATTCTCTTAGGTTATTCTCAACCCACAATTACTTGTACTTTATTAGTTATTATTTATATGAATATACTGGGTCTTACACATAACTTCATCAATGTAGGAATGATTCCAAAGCAATGACTTCAAGTTACTTCAACAAAGCTTCATCAAATCTTCAAGAAACACACCATCCAGGCTTCGAATGTCAACATTCTCCCCTTTACTTGATAAAGCCAACCTCTATCTTCCATTGCAAAGTGCTTCCATTGGTTGGATACCATGGAGTTCATAAAGTGTCACCTAAGCTTGAACTTGTGAACTTGAAAATCGTGTTCAAGAGCAATACACACAAGAAAACAAGCACACACAGATGCACATGCTGCCCCTATTACTAATATGGGTTCAATTTTAAATTTGTTTATTAATTCCACTTTTAATGCTTCCAATTTTGTCCAATTTGATTAATTTCAATTTTTCTCCTCCTTTGGATTCATCAAATAGAAGTAATGCACTAAGAGAACAAACAAAGAACAACATTTCATTAATAATGGAACATGATACAACCAACAGGAACTGAAAATAGAGAAAACAGGCATAAAGTTGATACATTCAATCGATTGAAATAAAAACAACTGACTAAAATAGACAGAACTCAAATTGAAAAATCACAATCACATGGATGCAATGCATGATCCTAAAAGGCAACACACTCAGTCATCTTGAGAATCATTTCTGGTCTGGAATGAAGTCAGCAGATCATGGATATCATGGATTTGGTAGTCCAATGCATTGAATATCTCATTGTAATAGTTGTGAAGTGCATGTTGAAACACATTGAGTTCATGCAATTGATTCAACACCATCCTCTCAAATTGTAGGTACACAGGTCCTCTGTCCTCTAGAGGGTTGTAGGGAATTATGTCCTTGGGTCCAACAGTAGGTTCTTCCTCGTGATTTGCTCCACTTGGGCTAGCTTCATGATCATGTGCACCCCAACTGCAGCACCAACATTTGTCCACCCATTTCCCACCTTGCGAAAGTCCATTTTGTGCAGATTTTGGTTGGAGGTTTGGTTCAATAGTCCAATTGACTCTTTTATCACATCCTCTACATCAATTCCAATGTACTATATGAATTTGGACATCAAAACCACATATGGCAGCTTGAAATCTGTGAGTCTCTTGGCTTTGAGTATGTGATCACGAATCAGATAGATCTGATCCACTTGGACATTATATTGAGTACAATACATGAGGATCAAATCTCCCTCAGTCAATGTAGAGAGGACATCCCCAATTTCACCTTTCCTCACTTGCACACCCCTTGATTTGAGTCCAACCACATCTTTCCAAGCTTTCTTGTTGATCTCCATGCGGACACCCTTGATATTTGACAACAGCACATCATTTTTGAACTCCAAGTTGGTGAAAAACACCTTCACCAAGTCATGATATATTTTCGCTGAAAATTCAAGGAATGTCTTCAACCTTTGATGCTTAAGTTGTTAGAATAAGCTCTCAAAGCCTTCAGTCCTCAGCCACAAAAACCTCAACACCTTAGGAATGTTGATTTGCTTCCTGGTCATCTCAATGAGGAACACTTGGAGGTTGTCCTCATGATCTTCGAACCATGCCTCAATTGTCCCATGATGTTCTTGATTTGGAGACCTTGGAGTAAGAGGAGTGAAATGTTCTTCATTAGATTGGGTGACTCTTTGTTGACAACGAGGAATAATGAGTGTGGATGTGGTCATTTCTAAGATATGTATGATGCAAATACTAGAATTCAAGTGCAGTATTTATAATTGAAGAAACAGTCGATTAAATGGTGTAGATTTAATCCATTAATTTATTTTAGGTTACCCAAGCCAGATTAATGCAGCTGATTAAAGTATCTCACATATTCATGATGTTTCCAATGAGTTTTTATGAGTGAATCAATCAAATCAAATCATGTGAACTCCATGCACATTGGAATTACATACTACACATGTTTTTTGGTCAAACAAATCAGAAAAAGCAAGACATGGTTGATGAAATAACTATTAGGGGCAAATAGTACCTAACAAAAGATGCTTTCTTTGATTGGGTCAGCTTTGCAATTAAATTCGTTAGAAAATTTGCAGTTTAAGTAATATCAACAAGTTGATTTTATAATTCAGTCGACTAAACAACACCAGTTTATAGAAGATTGAACAAAATTTGGTTAAGCGAAATCAACAAACTAATTTTTGAAATCAATCGATTGAAAATCGTAAAATTTAACTTTATACTTCCATATTCAATTTTAATGAAATTAATACATGAAATTGTGAAAACAATAGATTGAAATTCATAACAAATCATATTTTTAGCATACAGTGGCAACTTAAGTGAAATCAACACACAAATTTATAGAATCAATAGACTTAAAGATATGACAAACCAACATTTTGCAAACAGAGGCAGATTTAAGTGAAATCAATTGACTAAAATGAAAAATCAACAGACTAAATATGATAATTTTCAGTTTATACACACATTAACTGATTTTAATGAAATCAATGCATGAATACATAAGATTAACATGCCAAAAACACATTAGACCACATTCTTCATTTCTAATATGCCTAGTTCAGTTCTTAACTTGTTAAACCTATTTTTAGCCAATGGTTTTGTAAACAAATTAGCCAATGGTTTTGTAAACAAATTAGCCAATTGATTTTCAGTTTTAACAAATTAAATTTCACAATCTCCCTTTTGAACATGATGTCGAATAAAATGATGTCTAATCACTATATGCTTGGTTTTAGAATGTTGTATTGGATTCTTGGTTAAGTTGATGGCACTAGTATTATCACAATACAAGGGTACCTTACTTAGCTTTACACTATAGTCCAAAAGTTTATGCTTCAACCATATGACTTATGCATAACCATGTCCAACAACTATATATTCTACTTCAGTAGCGGAGAGTGCCACACAAGCTTGCTTTTTGCTATTCCATGAGATTAAACTTGAGCCAAGTAAATGGCAAATGCCACTTGTGTTTTTCCTATCCAATTGCACCCTGCATAATCAAAATCTAAAAAACCACTAAGAGTTATGTTACAATCACATGGATACCTTGAACCAACATTGGTTGTTCCTTTTAGGTACTTTAGAATCCTTTTTGCAACTTTTAGGTGCGACTCCTTTGGATTTGCATGGAACCTAGCACATACGCATACACCAAACTGTATACCTGGCCTACTTGTTGTAAGATAGAGCAAAGACCTAATCAACCCTCTATATTTGGTTGAATCCACTAGTTGACCAGCATCATCTGCATCCATAAGGCAATTTGTAGCAATTGGAGTGACAACTTCCTTACAATCCTCCATTTTGAACTTTTTCAACAAGTTAAATCATTATTTTGATGGGCTTAAAAATGCTCTATGCTTGAGTTGCTTGACTTGCAGCCCTAGAAAGTAGGTAAGTTCACCCATCATGGACATGTCAAATTCTCCTTGCATAGCTGCAACAAATTCTTCACACAAGATGTTGTTATTTGAACCAAAGATGATATCATCAACATACATTTGAACAAGTATAACATCACTTTCATGTGTTCTAATGAAGAGTGTTTTATCTACTACACCTCTAGCATAACCTTTTGATAAAATAAAGTTACTTAGCCTTTCATATCACTATCGCGGTGCTTGTTTCAAACCATACAAGGCCTTTTTCAATTTGAAAACATGGTTAGGATAGAGATGATCCTCAAAGCCATGAGGTTGTGATACAAACACTTCTTCATTGAGAAAACCATTCAAGAATGCACTTTTCACATCCACTTGATGCAATTGAAGGTTACACATGCAAGCATATGCTAAGAGTAATCTCACAACTTCTAGCCTAGCTACAAGTGCATATGTTTCATCAAAATCAATGCCTTCTTCTTGATTATACCCTTTAGCAACTAGTCTAGCTTTGTTTCTTACTATATTACCATCTTCCTCCATTTTGTTTCTAAAAACCCATTTAGTTCTAATTATATTCATATCATCAATTTTAGGAACTAGAAACCATACATCATTTCTTGTGAATTGATTGAGTTCATTTTGCATAACAACAATCCAATTACTATCATTCACATTTTTAGGTTCAATTTGAGATACAAAAGCAACATGTTCACAAAATAGAGGTCTGCGTCTAGTGGATACTCCCTATTTGATATCACCTATAATGTTGTCCTTTGATAATCCTCTAGGTTTAATCCAATCCTTAGATAAGTTGTTGTCTGCAGCTTTTTCAGTCGGTTGTTTTTCCTTTTCAGCCGATTGATTTCCTACAGTAGAGGACTTTTTTGCAGCAAAAATATATTCCTGTAGTAGATCTTCTTCATCTGCATTCTTTTACACTTGATCTTGCAATTTTGGGTTAGTTTCATCAAATACAACATGCATGGACTCTTCAACAGTCATTAGTATCTTGTTATAAACTCTACATGCATGACTTTGTAAAGCATAACCTAGAAAAACACTTCTTTTGTAAGCAAACAATGTATTCTATATGATGCATGATGCAGATCAAACAAGTATATTGTTGACTCTTTTTCCTATCAATACAATACTACCATATGCATCATAGATAAGGCAATGGTTTGGTTCAAACACAACTTTAAAACCTTTATCACTAAGTAGGTCAAGGTACCACAAGTCTTTCTTTTCACTTTTGATAACCTGCAAAACAAATATACATTACATGGTACCCTTTGATAGGTTGGATCCAACATGGTAAAGCCTTTCTTGATCCTTTTAAGATCCATTTCATAAAGCCTTTAGGTACATCATATTGTCTAGCTTTGCAACTTTTAGAAATATGCCCATTTCTCATACAATAATTGCATGTTGTTAAAGAAATATCACTTTATGCATTCTTGGAAAATAAATTAGCAAACTTCTTGACTTTCTTTTCATTAAAAAAGTTATAAATTATTCCAGCCTTTCCAAAAACAAAATTTTGAGAGCCAAGAATAGCTTCCAAGTTTGTTTTTTCCTCTTGTGAACCTTGCACATGTTTTTATAAGATATTTGACTTTGTTATCCAAAAGGGTGCAGTTTTCACAAGGTTTTGCAATCAACTGGTGTTTGCAACTGGTTGAATTATTATAAATCATGTCAAGATGTTGAAAATCAACTTTTAAATCAACTATTTCTATTTCCAATTGATTAACTCTATTTTCCAGCCAACTATTTAATCCTTTCAATCGATTGTTTATGACGAAAATTTTTTTTGCTTCACCATGCAACTCTTCAAAGTCATGCAACAATTGATTATAGTCATTCTTGTCTATAGAGCCTACTTGACTTGATGAGGATGACTCATATCCAGCCATGATGCACAAGTTGGCTTCCTCACTTCCTTCTTATGATGAGCTACTTGTTGAATAATCATTATCTCCCCAAGCAATGTAAGCACGTCTTTCCTTGGGCTTGCTTTCCTTTCTCTTATGTGCACTTATATCCTTGTTAAGGTTTGGATATTCAATTTTGATATGTCCTTGTTTTTCACAATTGTAACAAGTAAAACTAGAAGTATTATTTAAATCAACTTGTTTAGAATTGTACCTCCTTTGGTTACCTTTGTTACCTCTTCTTTTGAGAAACTTACTAAACCTTTTGAAAAGAAGATTCAAGTTCTCACTATCACTTAATTCAGCCACCTCATCCTCGGGTTCATCATTCTTCTTGGTGGTAGTCTTCAAGGCTATGTTTCTTACCTTTTTCTCACTTGACTCTAACTTGTCAATATGGATAAGTCTCTTGTTTCTGAAATAGTTGTGACCTTTGGTTGCCAAGATCTATCAAGACACTTCAACACCTTGATGTTTAACTCCTCTTTGTCAAATTCCTTACCCAAACCTATGAGGTGGTTGACTATGTGAGTGAATCTCTTTTTGTACATCCGTTATAGACTCTCATTGTTGCATCTTGAATAACTTATACTCTTGAATCAAGGCATGCTTCTTTGCTCTCTTCACGTCATTGGTTCCTTCATGAGTCACTTCAAGAACTTCCCACATTTCCTTAGCACTCTTGCATTGGGAAACCCAAAAAACTCATCCATGTTTAGAGATGACGTGAGAATATTCTTAGCCTTGCAATCATATTGAGCTCTTCTCCTCTCTTCCTCTGTCCATTGAGTCCAAGGCTTATCAACCTGGACATTTCCAACAGTATGCTTAGGAGTATATGGTCCATTTATGATTGCATCCCATATCCCTTGATCTATTGATTTAATAAAGATTTTCATCCTAATTTTCCAAAATTGGTAAGTAATGCCACTAAACATAGGGCGTCTATGAATGGAGGCACCTTCAGCAAAGGGGAGCTTGTTTTCAGCCATTTTAAATAGTTCAAAAATAGGTTTAGGATCTTACTTGAGAAAATTTCAAGTACCTAGCTCTGATACCAATTGTAAGTTTTGAAATGCCAAGAGGGGGATGAATTGGCTAGTTAAAAAATAGGATGTCTTTTGAAGGTTTAAAACTGTTTTACATTGAATCAATTTGATCACCAAGTTTGGATGCAAACACCTCTAGACAATACACTTTCAATCGATCAAAAACAAAGTTAGTCGATTGATTTTACTAAACAGATTCGGTATTTGTATAATCAATCGATTGAATCAGAAAAACAATCGACTGAAATACTGGGAAAAATACAGAAATGCAGATTTGTGATTTAAAGCAAGAACAATGTAAAAGATCAATCAAGAAAGGTTCCAATGAGTTATACAAGCATGCTCAATGGTACCAATGACAAACTTAAGAATATCAAAAAAATGGTTTAAATAAAAATTCTTTAAACTTTAAATGACAATGCAAGAGAGAAGGGTTGGAGAAAATATTGATGCACAAAATTTTTATACTGGATCACTCAAACCTGAGCTACATCCAATTTGTCATGGAAACTTGAGCCTGACTTTGCACTATTTCAAAAGATTTACAAAGTTTCCACCTTTACACTTCCAAAATAAGAAAAAATCACACACAAAAGACTCTTGAATTACACAAGAATCAGAACAGCACAACAAGACACCTGTTGTAGACCTAGAAAACCACCAGGCACACACACAAAGCTTAAGAAAGATCAAAACTCAGTGGTAGCACAACCTTGCTTACCACGAACACCTTCTCCAAGCTTTAAAACAAAGCAAAATGCTCCAAGAATTTATCTAAGATCAACCTTCACCAGCTGCAATCTGTATGATCACGAAAGAGAGAGAATTTCTAGGTTTTCAAAACAATTTCACGCTAAAAAATGGTCTTCTTACCTCTCTTTCGAAAAATACAGCTCTTATAGTCAAACTGTTATGAAATTCAACAAGTTGATTTTCAAATCAATCGATTGATTTCACTTAACTTAAGTGAAATTAGTTGATTAAAAAATAAATCAAATGATTGAATAAGTCACAACTTACTACTGCAGCTAACCTTTTAATTTCTTAAAAATCTATTCAACAAATTAAAAGACATTTTTTAACCTGTTGAAAAATATTTCAACAGATTAAAAGACACAATAGAGACCCTATACATCTAATAAATGTTAAATGGTCTACATAAATGGTCTACAAAGTGAATTACAATCTTCAAGCTTGTTTTCCTAATGATTGATCCATATGGAGGGCATGCATATAAGGCTTGATTAACTCGAGCAACATCAAATCTCCATAACTTCATCAATGTAGGAATGATTCCAAAGCAATGGCTTCAAGTTACTTGAACAAAGCTTCATCAAATCTTCAAGAAACACACCATCAAGGCTTCCCATGTCAATAGTTGGGACTAATATGAAACAATTAAGCTCGTTACGGATGGCGATGTTCGTGACATGGTTGCCTTCTTCCTTCCACTTCCACATGATCTTGCAATGAAGCTTTCAATAACCCTACATCCTCTTAAAGGTGACATATTTGGATGCAACAAACTCAGTTGCAGCCAATAATGTCGATGACTAATGGTTAGTTGTTTATGTGTTTAGGGAAGTTTCAATCAGTTGTTTACTAATTTTTATGATTAGTAGTCAATTTCTATGAATGAGTTCAGTGTGTGCAATGTAACAAAGTATTTGTGTTAAATTGAACTTTTCTTTATGTACTAAGTACCTATTTTTTGGTCACGTTATCTACACACTAATGTTTTTTTAGTCTCCGAAACTTATGACATTGTTTTTATTACATGAAATACTATAGAATTAAGTTTAAGTATTATTTTTATCACATCATTAAGACGACAAATAAAATCCATAAACTCATGATCTTGACTTTATTTTTCAACATTTTTTACTAGTGAGTACTTCTTTTCTGGTAAATTTATCTACACATGAATAGTTTTATTTTTGTATTCGAAACTTATGTCATTAGTTTAATTGCATGAATACTATAAAATTAAGTTGAAATGATATTTTTATCACATCATTAAGACCAAAAATAAAATCCATAAAGTCATGATCTTGACTTTAGTTTTCAGCCTTTTTTACTACGAAGTACTTGTTTTCTGGTCAATTTATCTACAAATGAACAATTTTTTTTTTTTTGTATCTGAAACTTATGTCATTGGTTTAATTGCTTGAAATATTATAGAATTAAGTTGAAATAATATTTTTATCACATCATTAAGACCACATATAAAATCTATAAAGTCATGATCTTGACTTCATTTTTCAGCCTTTTTTACTAATAAGTACCTATTTTCTGGTCAATTTATCTACACATGAATTTTTTTTTTGTATCTGAAACTTATGTCATTGGTTTAATTGCATGAAATACTACAATATTGAGTTGAAATAATATTTTTATCACATCATTAAGACCACAGATAAAATCCATAAAGTCATGATCTTGACTTCATTTTTTTAGTTTTTTTTACTACTAAGTACCTGTTTTCTGGTCAATTTATCTACATGTGAATAAATTTTTTGTATACGAAACTTATGCCATAGGTTTTTTTGCATGAAATTGAGTTTAATGTATACAATAAATATTTGTTGTTTGGGTTTGACTTCTGAAAAGGTGTCTGCACGGTTTAGTCACCATTATACAAGATTTCGTCACCATCATGTTGTGCAAATAATTTTATTTATTATTACATGTAAGATGAAGTTTGTAAATGTGTTTGCACATGAATTACTACCCAAATTGCAGGTTGTGAAATTCACATTAATCACCCATAACATGACAATGCACCAACCTCAATCTAAGGGATGACATTTGTTTTAGTAATCCAACATTTTCCTGGTTAAGTCTTGCATTGTCTATAAAGGTGTAATGTTGTTGTTTTCAATTGTTGCAACGGACACAAAGCTTGAAAGAGTTAAACAAAATGTTCCAATGGAGACAACAAGACCACAAGGCTGCATACATTGCTTCTCGGGTATGTGAACTTTATTTATTATTAACGCACCTAAGTTTTTATATAATGACATATGTTACTTGGTTGTTTAGGAAGCGGAAGGGAGTATTGTGTCATCTTACTGTCACTCCATGCCTGAACCACATCCAATTATTGTTCTTGTAATACAGGATGCAGGGTTTGGCGGTATCACTAAATTGAGACATCTAAAGGTTGATCATGGTTTAGTGACTACCTTGGTAGAAAGGTGGAGGCCTGAAACAAACACATTTCATTTGTCGACTAGAGAATGCACCATAACTTTGCAAATAGTATACACACATTTCATTTCATTTCTTACTTTCACTTACTTTTTTTACTTTAAATATTCAATAAACATGAAAAAATGAATAGTATAACACCAACTCATACATTATACATTAATTATTTTTACTTTGTTACCTCTATTATAATTCAAAAATTATTTTTCCAAAATTATTATTATAAAAAATAATACTCAACAAATTCAGAAAAAAAAGATATACTTTTATATTTCCAAATTATACCTAAAATAACTTAATACACAAGACTATATCTATTTTTAAGTCAACATATTCAAAAAGAAAATAAAATTACATTTATTTTTTTATTCTTCCAAATAACATCTAAAATAAAACTGAATACACAATACTCAATCTATTTTTAATTTTTTTTAACCTCTAATTCAACCATTTTTTGAAGAAACAAAAATAAAAAAAATAACACCTAAATCTATTTCTTTTTTAAATTTCAAAAATCCTAATTCATCTATTTTCTAAAAAACAAAAAACAAAAAAATATTACTCAGTTCAAAATTCAGTTCCTAGAAATCGAATTCCAACTAAGATTAAAAAAGAAAAAAAATTGTTTTGCCACACAAAATTCGGATCTTTGAAGACCGAATTCTCACCTTAAACAAATTATGCTATCAGTGTAATTTTTATGCATAGAACGGTGGTAATAAAAAAAAAACAAAGTGTGCTATATATGTAGAAAAAATCGCAATCTTACTTATTGAAAATGGATTCAAATCCTGCATGCTCCCATGTCTAAACGTTCAGAAGAAATTTTAATCTATCTTTTGTGGGACCTTGTTAGTAAGTATGATAGTATAAATTTTCAAAGGACTCCATATAACTGTGTTTGATACCTAAGTGCAACAACATGTTTCACGACAACCACGACAACCATCGATGGATGAAGAGGTCACATCGATTTCGATTTCACATTCAGAAATATTTTCAGATTGTGTATTTCGAAACATAAAATAAAAGGAAAATGATATGTTAACAAAGTTTTTCTTACAAACTTTTTGACAAACTACTAATTTGGGTAAAAAAATATTATTTTATTACTTTATTTTAGTTAAAAAATAAAAAAATAATATATTTTAATTCTATTTAAGGAAAGTTTGTCAACTTTGTCAAAATATTTTTGTCAAAAAATCATTTTCCAAAATAAAATAGGGTAAAATTAGAAGTTTAAAACATATGGAGGTGAAGAAAAAGAATCACGGGGTGCAGTAAAAGGAACCTTATTAAATATTTCTAAATAAGCGTTTCACCTATGCAGCAACTCACAAGTAGACTGTTCACTCTTAGGCCTAATCAAAACTAGTAGACTTTTCAACATGGGTGCTTCTCCTTACACCTCCAAACATTTCTTCTGTACCCAAAAATTTATATAATTCCATCTTTGACAATAGTAAAAAGTGAAAAAGTAATTCTCTCTGAATTTATCACCACCAGACCCCTGCACACCAAAAAAAAAAAAACAGGACGAGTAAAGGATGTGATGAGGAAACAGGACGACCTTCCTATTTGCAGAGAATCGGATTTGATTATGGATCAACTTGTGGAACTGACGAGTAAAGTATACGGGTGCCTCCCTGTGATCGATGACTGGTACCGTCTTATCGGAACCTTCACCGACGGTGATCTTCGTCGCACTCTCCGAGCCAGTGGGGAAGCCATTTTCAAACTCACTATGGGGAAGATGTACAACAGGTAACTTTTAATGGTATTTTCATAGTATTTTTTAATTTTTTCTATCCCTCTTCCAATTCAATTTCTCTATAAAATGAAACAAGCCCAAGCACATTCTTCATTCACATTGACCGTACTGTGCACAACAAGTACTCCTCCATTGCCTTTTTTTATTAAGTAAGAAAAAGTGATGTATATGTATATCCCTCACCCTCACACACGTGTGTTTTTGTTTCCATATATCATATTCTTAATTAAATCATACATGTACCCATTTCTTTCCTTAATTAATGCTGGTTAGTTCACCCAGCTTTTCACAAACAACACAATGAATATGATACGAGTAATGAGATGGAACATGATGCATTTATTGTTACGGGTGATTCTTTCAGTACTGCATCCTACCAATTAATAGCGATACCATAATTCATTAATATCATCTTTTTGACATTGTAAAATGTTGTTGCGGTTTTGCATGTAGATCGGAGATACAACCACTACTGCGAGCAAATGCACATGGTGTTGAACTCTTTTAACATGGTGATAGGTTTTGGTGTTGTTGTGCCATACACAACACTTGCGTAGAAAGCAATGTCTCGTCACTTTAGGTGTCTAAAGGATGCCATAACATGGGGAGGTCGCCCTGGGAGTGGTCGGGCATCATGGGGAGGTCGCCGGAGGGAGGCGGCGCCGCGACGGATACTTCGAGGCCTGTTTGGGCGAAGGCGGCAAGGACCGGACAGCAGCGGCTGTGGTCAAGGGTGGTGCCGCAGGCGTGGTTGCAGAACTTGACTACATATGCACCTGTGTAACACTCACACACACCTCACTTGCACCCCTCATCTCATTCACATCACTAAACCTCACACACCAGCACTGCAAAACACTCACTCACTCTCACACTGACCTTTCACACTAAACTACATGCACACATGTTCACTCCTCACACGTACACACCCTCACTCTCAAGCACAAAACAAATTTCATTCCCACACAATTAACCTAACACACTCTTGTCTCACAAACCTCACGCAATCACCCATTCCCCTAACCTACACTCACTCACAGACACTAGAACACATTACACTAACTCACGAGACTCACTCACTCATGCACATTATACCAACTCATTCCCCTAACCCACCCACACTCACCAACACATTGCCACACACGCCCAACGGAAACCCAACTAACTAACTAACTCATTACACACTAACCAACTCTAATAATGCTAAAATAAGTACCACAAAACTCACGCACGCACGCTAACATTGTTATATATACACATTCATAAGGTTTTAAGGGGAGTTTTTTGGTGTCTGAAAGAAAAAAAGAGAAAAGGAGCGGAATTGAAAGAGAGTAAGAGAGCGAAATCCAAGAGCAGGAAGACAGCATATTAAACAAAGAAGGATATAAAAAGAGAATTAAAATTGATTGAGTTGGTGGTGACTGAAATGCTGTGTGCACCGTTACGGATGGCGACATCCGTTTAAAGAGATTGAACTGCGAATGTCGACATTCGTTTCCTTCTTGCAGTGGTTAACTTTAAGCATGCAAATTTGTTTTAGGAGCTGCCTATTGCTGACACATTGAAGAGGAGAAAACGGGAAACCCCGTGGAAGGGAAGCGATTCCATTCAAGCATTGTGACAGCGTCTCCTCCATTTTTCAGCGAGGTCATGCTTGGACCACTGTGATGATGGTTGGAAGAATGGAGAAAGAAAATCATGATTGGTGTTGGTTCTGGAATGGTGTGTGATGGCTGAACCCTAAGTGTTGGTTCTGGAATGGCGTGACGATGATGCAAGAAAGACGCTGTTGTGTTGTTGTCGGCGAAGTCATTAGTGATAAATTGACATCTGCAATGCATGAGAAACATAAATTTTAATGAAACGGATGTCGACATCCATTTCACAATTTTCTTAAATGGATTTCGACATCCGTTCCATAAGAAAAGAAAAAAATAATGAAACGGATGTCGAGATCCATTTCAGAAAAATGTGAAACAGATGTTGACATTTGTTTCATTAAAAAACAAAAAAAAAATTCATAAAACGGATGTCGACATCCGTTTCACATTTTTCTGAAACGGATTTTAAAATCCGTTTCGCAAAAACAAAAAATAAATTAACGAAACGAATGTCGAGATTTGTTTCAGAAAAATGTGAAACGGATGTCGATATCCATTTCATTAAAAAACAAAAAAAAATAATGAAACGGATGTCGATATCCTTTCACATTTTTTTGAAACGGATCTTGACATCTGTAATATAGAAAAAAACAAAAGGAAATATGAAACAGATGTCGACATCTATTTCACATTTTTCTGAAACGGATCTTGACATCCATAATACAAAAAACAAAACAAAAACAACATGAAACGAATGTCAACGTTCGTTTCACATGTTCTTGAAACGAATCTCGATATTCGTAATGATCACAAAATAAAATATCAACTAATAGACAACATTCCAATAATAACAACATGATTAAAGTGGAAAGTGGAGAGAATACTAATGATCACAAAAAAAGAAAAGCTTTCAGAAGCTTCAACCATTATGGAATGAGCTTGGAGCAATGACCTTCAGAGAGGGGAAGCAGGGACCACCACTGCGTTTTGTAATGGGGGAGGCCAGCGACAACGCTACTGGAAGGAGGCCGGCACAGCGGCGACTGGGAGTGGTGAGGCAACGACAGTGGCAGCAGCAGCGGCCCACAATAGGGGCGGGAATAGGGGCGATGATTTCAACGGTGTTGCGTTTGGAGAAGAAGTAGTGAGTTTCGCGATGGGGGGAAAGGGTTCAATAGGATCGATCTGTCGGTCACCCGTCGGTAATTGTCTCGTCACCTTACCGACGGATAAATTCCTTGCCAAATCTCCCTTGTGGTATTACCAACGGATATGTCCATCGTCGGATGTTTGTTGTGTTATTATCGACAAATATTTTTGTCGGTATTTTTCTCGCTCTAAATCCGTCGCTAAATCCGTCAATAAATCATAGTTACCGACGACTATTTATCTGTCCGTCAGTAATTAGCATATTTTTTGTAGTGTGAAAGAGATGGAAACTATGGGGACCATTGGAGACAGCACAATAAGAAATTGAGAGAAGAAGAAGAAAACGGAAGCAGAGAAGAAGCAAAGAAAAAGAAGAGAACAAAAGTAGAAGAAAATAATAGAACATAAATATTGGGGTTGTAGCACTGCAGTAATAAAAGCAAATCAGTCGCATTAAATTTTGTTTTAATTCTTCAAGCACCGAGGCAGGTAAAATATTTATTAGGATCAAAACGGTACTTTTGGAGGGTACAGAAGAATGTTTTGAGGTACAGGGAGAAGCCCCTTTCAACATTGTATACTAATATGGTTTCACTAAAAGCCCTCTACTTATATTAATATCCACTTCTTATATTATTGAATCCACTTATGATGTATGAATAGAGATAATCTAAAATAGTTTTAATGACCAGAGACTATCTAAAATAGTTTTAGGTAAATAAATGTTTATAAAATAGAGTAGCATTTAAATTTTTTTTTTTGTAAATTTTAAAAATTAAAACTTTACTTTCATCGTTTTAAATAGGTAGAATTAGCAAATTTTGATTATTGGGCCAATTAAGCCCAATGGGGTGTGGATAGGAGGAAATAAAGAACTTGAAGTCCATCAACCTCATTTTAGTTCTTTTACTTGAGTTTTGAAATTCAAAATTTTCTTCCCACAACTTGTAAATTTTATCCAACCACTTAGGACATATTAGGTTAGATTTACATTTTATTTTAGAAACATTTGAATTTCATTTACGTTTCACTTGGGTAGCACCCTTGGCTATAAATCACTAACTTTCCTTGTATAATAACTTTTTCATAATATAGAAAAAGAGTTGAATTCTAAAGCACGGTCTTTTAAAAAAGACAGGTTTCTCTTTTGCTTGGATCTTATTTTGATTTACAATAGTGACTCAATTCAACACTTAAAATATCTTCAAGTGGTGTGACCTCCTACTTGAATCAAAAGTTATTATCCATATTTTCCATTTTTAGCTTTCCATTTTTACATTGAATTTGTTTCCTTGTTCAAATTTCATTCATCATCTATTACCATGTATATGTTCATGTTTTTTCATTCTTAGAAGCAACTTTTCACACTTGTATAAAACCTATGAATGAAACTTGTGTGCAATGGAAAATTTGTAAGAATTTGTATCGTATTTTGTTCTTTGTGTTCTTGTTTGTGTTAGTGTTTTTGTTCTACTCTTAGATGCTAAATTTTACACTTAAATAATTTTTAGAGATTAATTTTGTTCAATGGTGAGCATCAAGATTCATGTCAATTTGATCTAAAATTCTAAAAAGTTAAGATAAATAGTTTCAATATTAATTAAAGATAAAATAGAGTTAGACACTTATCATTTGGTCCCATAACAATGTTATAAACTATAATATAATGATAAGTTGAATTTGAGAGAGAGAACAATAGCAATTTTTTTTTTTAAATTCTTCGCTAAGTTTAATTTTCGATAATATTTCATGTGGTAGTAGTTTTTTTTTTTTTCAATTTTCATGGCTATTAGTATTTTCAGTTGTTAATTGCATGAGTAATTCATTACTAACTCGATTTTGTATTTTTGTTCATAAATTATTGGTTAATTTTTTATTCGTGGATGATGTTGTTTCCTATAATTATGTGTGTTGTATAATAAATATCTTTCATTGATTATATTTATCTCTAATATATCTTAATTTTTTATGTCATATGCTTCCTTTAAAGTTTTCATTTCTTCTACTCTGATTGTTCAGACAATTGGTAAGAAGCATAATTTTCTATAACAATTTTTTAGTTAATGTGTGAGTTTATTATTACTTTTAGTTTACCTTGATCATTAGATTTTAAATTTAGGTTAAAATACCTTTTTGTCCCAATTTTCGTCAAATTTTTTCAAATAAGTCCTAATTTTGATTTTGTGTTAAAATAAGTCCTAATTTTCGTCAATTTTGTTCAATTGAGTTCTTTTTTGCTAACATCGTTTAAATCATTAACGGCCATGAACAATGACTGCCACGTGTCACTTCGTGGTTTTTTTAAATTTTTTTAAATTTTTTTTTGAATTTTTTTTTATTTTTTTAAAGTTTTTTTATTCTTTTTAAATGTGCACCTGTCAACCCACTAGCGTGCCACGTGCCACTTCGTGGTTTTTTTGAATTTATTTAATTTTATTTTATTTTTAAAAAAAAATTTAAATGTCCACGTGTCAACCTAGTAGCGTGCCACATGTCAGAGTCAATGCTCTATATTGAATTTGGTTCCTATATTTGTTATTTTTGTTCAATTTAGTCCTAATTTTTGTTAACATTAACCAATTTGGTCCCTATCGAAGATGTGATCAAATTGAATTTTTATATCAAAGTTATAATGATGTGAATTTTAATATATTATATAAAAATATTTAATAAAAAATGTGAATTTTAATATAAAAATTAAATTTGGTTTCAATTTGGAAAGGGACCAAATTGGTTAATGTTAACAAAAATATGGACTAAATTGAACAAAAATAACAAATATATGGACCAAATTGAATATAGAACATTGACTTTGACATGTGGTATGCTACTAGGTTGACACGTGAACATTTAAAAAAATTCAAAAAAAAGTTCAAAAAAAATTCAAAAAAACCACGAAGTGACACGTGGCACGCTACTAGGTTGACACATGTACATTTAAAAAAAATTTAAAAATTTAAAAAAAAAATTAAAAAGTTTTAAAAACAATTTTAAAAAAAATAAAAATAAAAGTAATTCAAAAAAACCATGAAATGATACGTGGCAGTCACTGTTTATGGTCGTTAATGATTTAAATAGTGTTAGCAAAAAAGGACCCAATTGAACAAAATTGACGAAAATTGGAACCTATTTGAACACAAAACCAAATTGAAGCCTTATTTGAAAAAACTTGATGAAAATTAGGACTAAAAATGTATTTTAACCTTAAATTTAAAAGTCAAGTGTTCATATCATAGAATCATATAGTAATATTGACTTAAAGTTTAGAACTCCAAAAATACATAAAAAATCCAATGGAAAGAACTTGAAAAAAGAAACTATAACCAAGAGAAGTACAAGTAATAACAAGACAAATCATTTTAAATTGAAAACGAATTAAGTACTCATCCAAATTATTTTAAACTTGGAAACAATATTATTTGTTAATTCATTTAGATTTGGCAAATTGATTATGTTTTGTCCTAATCTTCTTATTTTGGGTGATATTGAATTTAGATATTAATTAGATTGTTTGAATAGCTTCTAATAGTACGTATAATACAAGCTTAAATTCATGAGTGTTCCTGCAGAGAACAAATAAGATCAGTTAGGCACAAGTATCACCTTACCCATATCCGCTATCTCCTCGGTTAGCTTCTCCCCCTTTAGGCATATATCGGCTTGGACCCGGGAGGGGTTACCTGCAGAAGGGACTCTGAAGCTTAAGTCAGCCAAAGTTCTCAAAAGTCAAATAAGGTGATTAATGGAGTAATGAATGCGTACCTTTAATTCGTGGGGTCCATGTGTATTTATAAATTATTAATTATGTCTGACCATTTCATGGGCCGGACCTTGGCTTGGGTCATAGGTGGGTCTAAGCCTTAGCCCAGGCCCTTAGTCTAATTATTATGGGCTTGCTGAATCTTGGGAGTGCCTTGATTCCATTAAGCGTACCAAGGTGGTCGGCGTAGGCCGATTACCTCCTCAGCGGCTCGTGTCGCTATCGCTTGATGCATGGTCTTGGGCTGGTACTTAGTGCCCTAGGGTACCGGTTTAGGCCAGTTAGGATTAGGTCAGCCTGGGCCGATTTCCTGAATAACTTCGTGTGTAGGTATGGTGAACATTTGTTATTATTATTTGGTCGAACTGGCTAGGTGTGGTACATCAGTCTCCCAACCTTTACTGATATAGGTATGTCGGTGAAGGATGATATGTGCAGATATGCCAGCGAGGCTGGTTAGGTGTGGTACAATGAGTTTTATGCTTGAGAAGTTTCTCTTTCCCATCTTAAATGTGTAGTAAATTCTTTCCCTTTACTTGATGCTTAAATTTAAGAAATATATTCTTAAAAAGTTGAATCTCTTTGTTTTCAAAGATTGAGCAATTTGAGGGACACTTTCCTACTTCCACTAAATAAGCTAAGGTATACACTATAAGAGTGCCATTTTGTTGATTTTGTTGTTTTACTAACACGATTTTTTTAGTTTTCTATTACTTGTTTATGTTTGATACCTATTAAAATAAATGTAAAGATAAAGGAAGGAAAGACAAATGAAATATGAAAGAAAAGACTTTAGATCAACAAAGAAAGTAAAAAAATAATAATAAGAAAAATATTAGAAGAAGAAAACATGCATTGCGATAAAAAGAGAGAAAGACTTTAACCACATTTTCCTTCCATGATATTCAATATTAAGAAGAGATTAAAAGACAAGGAAGGTTAGAGACGTGTCTACTAAAGATCACAAGGAAAAATGATAAGTATCTAAATTACTTAATTTGATACATGTTTTTGCAACTTAAATTGCATGAATTTGATATATCTTTGAGCTTAGAATACATAATATTCTATGGAGAATTTATCTAATACAAATTTAATGTGTTTTTGACTGAAATGCAACACTTTTTGACAAAATATAAGAATTGTGCAACTAAACTCCAAGATTGAGGTTGAGTGCTTGAAAGACGTTTAAAGAGAAATTCAAATATGGTCTACACAACTAAAGTATCAAAGCAAGGCGTTGAGCCAAGGAGGAAACGTTATGGTGAAGGAAACATAAAGAGATTGGATTTGGAGAGCTTGAGCTTCACAAAGAAGAGCTAAAACCTAAAGAAAATCTTTTTAAGAAGGAAACATCAAGGCTAAATCACCAAAGCAAAAGCTTGAGCCACAACAAAACCCTACACAGGAGGAAATCTCTATTGTTGAGCACTAAAGGATGGAGTTGAGCCACAATCTTAATTTCTATAAAAATATACTGTTATTCTGCTTTATGAAGCTTTTTTTAGGCATTTTCCTTAGGATTTCTCTCTGTATTCATTGTAACATCTTAAGAGAGTATGAGAGAGGGTCAACCACTCCATAAGTTTGTAAGAGGAACCATCAACATGAGTCACTAAACTAGTTTCTAATGCTTAAATGATATGCTTTACACAACTTAGTTTATTCAGTAAGACAAAAAGAGCTAGAAGTCTAACTCTTACCACTGTATGCCCACATTTATGCATTAATCATCTTGCATTTTGGTTTTGATTGCATTCTTCTTAAATATATAAGCATAATCTAATTGGGAATGATTCGTTGCATTTGATCATGTTCATTCATTGGTATATACCATATAATTAGTTAGAAGGGTCAAATGAAAAAAATTGATGTAGAAGGATTTGTACACATATTTGTTACACTACTTTTTATTCTTTAAGATAGCTATTGTGCATAACAATGATAGTTTTAATCTATCAAATTTGTTTCAATATTGCTAATAGGTTATAATATTGAATTTTGCTACAAATGGCACCAAAAGAAGACATACTCATGAAATTCCCGCCTCTACAAAGAAGAAGGGTGTCACTCCTTCAAAATATTAGAGGGAGTCAAGTTTTATGGTAGTAGAGACCTCTAATGACTCAACACCAAGGATGAATTCCCTATTAGCTTCTTCCAGAGGGGGCACCATCATTTGTCCCCACTAGAGCAACAATGTCTCATAAGTGCAATAAAGGAACATACCTCCTTAGGAAGTAGGAATGGAAAGATGGGATACGGTACAATTCTTAACTAGGGCCATACTACTCATGTTTGTCGAATTGAAGGAAAGGTCCATCTTAACTAAAAGAAGGGTAGAAATTCCCTTTGGGAAATATGAAGAATTTTGATAATTGGCATTATCATGTTCAATTTTTTGTTTATTTTTATCTTTTATTGTTATTTTATTATTATCTTTTCAAACATTTCAGGTTTTATTTAATAATTTTGGAAAAATAAATATTTTAATTTGTATTTTGTAGATAAATGGAAATCTCAAAGATTTAGGAAGCTAGAACCCTCTTGTTTGGTGCGATGGCTGTTGTCTTGGTTGTGTTTCGTGATTTTTGAGCTCATATGTTGTTATGGATGTATGGTATGGTTGGCATTATTGCTTGGGTGTGAAAATATGTCTGTGGCAGGGAGGAATAGTGGCGAGGTCTGATACACTCGCCCAAGCGAGTCTGTCTCGCCTAGGTGAGACTTGCAGAAACAGGCCAGGGTTGCACTCGAGCTCTCGCTCAGGCGAAAGCTCTTATTTTGAGCGAGGCACTATCTCGCTCAGGCGAGAGACGCTCGCCTAAACGAGTACGCGTGAGAGCCTTGGTGTGTTGCTCCTATTTTAGCCTAGGCAAGGAACCTCACCCTTGGGCGAGGAGTTGTCTCGCTCAAGCGAGAAGGGCTCGTTTAAGCGAGCCACGCGAAAGCCTCCCAGCGTCCCTGTCGCGATCTCGCCTAAGCGAGAGTCCACCGCCTAAGCGATGGCACTCCTCTCGCCTGAGCGAGGGCTCCTGGCTTGAGCGAGATTCGCTGCGAGGTGTGTTGTTTTCTTCTTTTGGCTAAATGAAATGTTTGATCTATGATGTACTCTATATAATTGTATGAGGCTTGCGAAATGAGATGTATGAGATAAGTTGTGGTTACAAATTGGTTTGATGTGGTTGTATGATCTTGACATGAGAAACAAATGAGATGGTTGGTACTAAAGTGACATGGTATTGGCATGAGATGGAATTTCACAACTATCGGTTGAGAATAAAGGATGGTTATGGATTTACTAGAAAAATGAAGGAGGTGAAATATAAAGAGCTGGTATAATATATATACGTATGTTAAATCCTTCTTGATTGATTGAGTATGATTAGTCCGTGTTAGTGCGTAATTCCTTGGAATCTCTAGGAGAGATCATCAGGGTTGTGCTTCAGTGGTCGGGACGTAATTCCATGGTCCTTGTTAGTGGGTGTCCATGGTGGTGCCCCATCTATATAACTTGGTAAGGATTTAAGGTAAGGATTGCATCATGACACTCTAAGGAGTTAGTTAGTCTCACTTTGAGCGGACTAACTCCTGTGGTGAGAGTTACAGGAGGCCTGAAACTAATTAAGGGCTAACCTTGTGTGTGAGAGAATTGATTCATTGTAACAATTGTAACACATAGCTCGGGGGTGAGCAGCTCGAGGGTGAGCAGAGGTATCCACCACAAGTGCAAGCATCCGCTGAATTTGAGCAGGTTATATGTATCCGGATGAGTCAAGTCGAGTCGAGTCTTAGTGTATTGATTGAAAGGTCATAACATGCTTGGATGATATATGTATATTGGACTATGAAGGCATATTTAATTGCATGATGAAAATCTTTTTGGCTCTATCTTACCCTTTGTTTGTTTGATTGCTTTGTATGTTGTTCTTCTACCATTGCGATGATCATCAATTTATTGATGGGAGCAGATGTGAGAGGTACTCGTGGTCAACAGAGGAGAGATGATTCTGCTGCATAGTCTACCCGGACTGCAGTTCTTTTATTTGGGCTTTCCTTTAGGGCCACGACCCATGTTCTGTTTTAGCTTTTGGGTGTATCATCAACTATTGTCGTTTACCTTTGTACCTGTTTGGCATCGTTGTGTGCCTTTTATGTTTGAACTTCCTTGGCTACTTCTAAGGAGTAAGGTTTAAACTTTGGGGCCGCTTTTCTTTTATTAATCAGCGTGATGCTTCCTTTAATTATAATTATTAATTAAATGGGATGTTACATTTTTGGTATCAAAGCGGTCATTCCTTAGGTCTGTGGACTTGGATGTTCGCTTAGCTTTCTCTGTGTCTTCTGAGTGTTCTTAGTTAAATTCTTGCCTTATCAAGCCTAACCAAGTGATTTTCTGTGTGCCAGTGAACTATGGCACCTCCGCATAAGACTCAGCAATCCTCTCAGGGTGATGTACCCAATATCGCCAGGGCAATAGAGGCGATGGTAGCTGCCATGACTCAACAAAGTACAACTATGATGTAGCAACACGAGGCATCTATGTAGCGACAGACAGCGTCGCTAGAGCAGCAACAGTTGGTGATGCAACAGATAGAGGCTGCAAGAGTGGCTGCTAAGGTTGCTCACCGGCAGCACATGGAGGCCCTCCACCAGCTGGAGGAGAACAGGATTGCTGCACTTGCCTTTGGTCCTGAGTCACGACCTGCAGTGAGGAAGTGGAGCCTGGAGGACTACTTGAAGCACCATCCAGTGAAATTCAATGGGAAGACTAGTCCGGATATAGTCGATCAGTGGCTGAAGGACCTGGAGAGAATCTTCGACACGAAGATGTGTCCGAAAGATAATAGGTTGGCTTTTGCAGTTTATATGCTCACCGGAGAAGCTGAACACTGGTGGATTAGCATGAAGTCCATCATGGAGGAGTGAGGAGAGCCTGTGACTTGGGAGGCCTTCCGGGGGAAGTTCCTCTCGGAATACTTCCTTGACAGTGTGAGATATGCCAAGGAGATAGAATTCCTCCAACTCACTCAAGGAGGGAAATGCGTAATAGAGTATGCTGAGAAGTTCAAGCACCTTAACCGTTTCTACACACTGCCGCTTGATGGTAGTACCCGTATCCATCAAGGATTTTGCCGCCCTGGTGGAGAAGGCCAGAGTGATGGAGAAGATGTTAAACAGGCTGATACGAATTGAGCCTGTTTAACATGTCTGGTGGCAGGGGATGAAGAAAGATGTGGCTCAATTCGTATTAGTTTGTTTAACATGTCAGATGGCCCCGTATCGTATGGCTCCGACAGAGTTGGTGGAACTCAAGAAACAAATAGAGGAGTTGATAGAGAAGCAGTTCATCTGACCCAGTACTTCATCGTGGGGAGCACCAGTGTTGCTAGTAAAGAAGAAGGATGGTAGTTCACGTCTGTGTGTGGACTACAGGCTGCTAAACAAGATGACTATCAAGAACAAATATCCGCTCCCAAAATTGATTACTTGATGGACCAGTTGCATGGGTCATCCGTGTTCTCGAAGATTGCTTTACGGTCAGGGTACCATCAGATTCTGGTAAAGGCGGATGATGTGCAGAAGATGGCCTTCAGATCCCGATACGGCCACTACGAGTATGTGGTTATGCCTTTTGGTGTGACCAATGCTCCGACGGTGTTCATGGACTACATGAACCGGATTTTCAGGCCCTTCTTAGATAAGTTTGTCGTAGTCTTCATAGACGACATCCTTATCTATTCCAAGACTCAGGAGGAACACGCAGAACACTTGAGGTCAGTGTTCGGTGTCTTGAGGGAGAAGCAATTATATGCCAAGCTATCTAAGTGCGTGTTCTGGATGGACGAGGTACAATTTTTGGGCCATGTGATATCTGCACAAGGTATAACAGTGGATCCAGCAAAAGTTGAAGCAATGGTAAAGTGGGAAAGTCCCAAGTCCACAACAGAGATAAGGAGTTTTGTGGGTCTAGCTGGCTACTATAGGAGATTCATAGAGGGATTCTCCAAGATAATGGCGCCTCTAACATAACTCACTCGGAAAGATCAACCTTTCACCTAGACAGATAAGTGTGAGGAAAGTTTCGAGGAGCTGAAGAGAAGATTGACCAGTGCTCCGATACTCGTGATCCTGAATGTCGAAAAGCCTTTTGAGGTTTATTGTGAAACCTCTCATTTGGGACTTGGTTGTGTTTTAATGCAAGAAAAGAAGGCGGTAGCGTATGCTTCAATACAACTTATGGTGTATGAGCGTAACTACCTCACTCATAACCTAGAGTTGGCAGCCATAGTTTGTGCTTTGAAGATCTAGAGGCACTACCTTTATGGTGCTCACTTCTGTGTGTTCAGCGACCACAAAAGTCTTAAGTATCTGTTTGACCAGAAGGAACTGAACATGAGGCAGAGGAGGTGGATGGAAGTTCTAAAGGACTATGAATTCGAACTGCTATATCATTCGGAGAAGGCAAATGTGGTAGCAGATACCTTGAGAAGGAAGACGGTGCATACTGCACACCTAATGATTAAGGAAGTGGAGCTGCTAGAGCAGTTTAGGGATATGAAGCTGCAAGTGGAATTGGGATTTGAGTTCATTAGATGTAGTACCCTGACTATATCTAGTGACTTCTTGAGCTCAATTAGGGAGAGGTAGTTGTTGGATGTTAGTCTGAACAGAGTCAGAGAACAACTTGGATCAGATGAGACTAGAGACTTTGCTTTGAGTGATGATGGCATACTATGGTTCTAAGGCAGAGTGTGTATACCTAATGATGCTGAGGTAAAAAGGTTAATCCTTGAGGAGGGGCATAAGAGTCATTTTAGCTTGCATCCTGGCATGACTAAAATGTACCATGATCTCAAGGAAACCTTCTGGTGGCAGGGGATGAAGAAAGATGTGGCTCAATTCGTATCAGCCTGTTTAACATGGTTGTTGTCTTGGTTGTGTTTCGTGATTTTCGAGCTTATATGTTGCTATGGATGTATGGTATAGTTGGCATTATTGCTTGGGTGTGAAAATATGTCTGTGACAGGGAGGAACATTGGCGAGGTCTGATACACTCGCCTAAGTGAGTCTATCTCGCCTAGGCGAGACTTGCAGAAACAGGCCAGGGCTGCACTCGAGCTCTCGCTCAGGCGAAAACTCTTGTTTTGAGCGAGGCACTGTCTCGCTCAGGCAACAGACGCTCACCTAAGCGAGCACGCGTGAGAGCCTTGGTGTGTTGCTCCTGTTTTAGCCTAGGCGAGGAACTTCACCCTTGGGCGAGGAGTCATCTTGCTCAAGCGAGAAGGGCTCGCCTAAGCGAGTCATGTGAAAGCCTCCCAGTGCCCCTGTCGCGATCTCGCCTAAGCGAGAGTCCACTGCCTAAGCAAGGGCACTCCTCTCGCCTGAGTGAGGGCTCCTGGCTTGAGCGAGATTCGCTGCGGGGTGTGTTGTTTTCTTCTTTTGGCTAAATGAAATGTTTGATCTATGATGTACTCTATATAATTGTATGAGGCCTGCGAAATGATATGCATGAGATAAGCTGTGGTTACAAATTGGTTTGATGTGGTTGTATGATCTTGACATGAGAAACAAATGAGATGGTTGGTACTAAAGTGACATGGTATTGGCATGAAATGGAATTTCACAACTATGGGTTGAGAATAAGGGATGGGTATGGATCTACTGGAAAAATGAAACAGGTGAAATATAAAGAGCTGGTATAATATATATACATATATGCATCTTAAATCCTTCTTGATTGATTGAGCATGATTGGTCAGTGTTAGTGCGTAATTCCTTGGAATCTCTAGGAGAGATCTTTAGGCTCGTGCTTCAGTGGTCGGGACGTAATTCCATGGCCCCTGTTAATGGATGTCCATGGTGGTGCCCCATCTATATAACTTGGTAAGGTTCAAGGTAAGGATTGCATCCTAACACTCTAAGGAGTCAGTTAGTCTCACTTAGAGCGGATTGACTTTTGTGGTGAGAGTAGCAGGAGGCCTTAAACTCATTAAGGGCTAACCCATTGTGTGAGGGGATTGATTCATTGTAACACTTGTAACACATAGCTCAGGGCTTAGCAGCTCGGGGGGTGAGCAGAGGTATCCACCACAAGTGCAAGCATCCGCTAAATCTGACCAAGTTATATGTATCCGGATGAGTCGAGTCGAGTCTTAGTGTATTGATTGAGAGGTCATAACCTGCTTGGATGATATATGTATATTGGACTGTGAAGGCATATTTGATTGCATGATGAAAATCTTTTTGGCTCTAGCGTACCCTTTGTTTGTTTGATTGCTTTGTATGTTGTTCTTCTACCTTTGCGATGATCATCAATTTATTGATAGGAGCAGATGTGAGAGGTATTCGTGGTCAATAGAGGAGAGATTATTCTGCTGCATAGTTTATCCAGACTGGAGTTCTTTTATTTGGGCTTTCCTTTAGGGCCACGACCCATGTTCTGTTTTAGCTTTTGGTTGTATCATCAACTACTGTTGTTTACCTTTGTACCTGTTTGGCATCCTGGTGTGCCTTTTATGTTTGAACTTCCTTGGCTACTTGTAAGGAGTAGGGTTTAAACTCTGGGGCCGCTTTTCTTTTATTAATCAGTGTGATGCTTCCTTTAATTATATTTATTAATTAAATGGGGTGTTACATTATCAACAAAATCAGAGGAGTACTGAATATTAAAAGAATATCAACAAAATCATCCACCAAGTTGGTTACTTCAATTACCAAACAAAATATTTGAAGAATATCTCAAAGATATTGAGCTTCAAAAGATTAAAAGTTACATGTTCAAGATATTCAAGATATTTCAATACAAAATCAAGTACAAAGTTGTAGGTCTAGTCTAATTTGAGAAATCTATAAATAAGGGGCCTAGCAGACGTGAAAGGAACAACCATTCAGGCAGAAAAGAAACCCTTTTTTGGGAAATAGTGAAAGATGGTAGAGGCACATTCTGAAGGCTGGAGGCATTCATCTTCATCATTATTCTAGTATTTAGAATGTTTAGGAGTAGCTAACTCCCTTATTCATCATTATTAACTCTTTGTGAATTTCACTATTCAATATAATTCTTTTCCATCACTCTTATGTTCTATTCTTATTTTAACTACATGATAATTATTGATTGCATATTTGTGGGTCTCTAATTATTTGACACGATATTAGAACCTAGACTATAGTAGACAACTAATTGAATGTACATATAGACATAAAGTACATCATTGGTCATTTATAACATCAGAATTTTCATCATTAATGCGAACTTATAATAAAAATTGTTAAGACATTAGAGTTTTTATTTTTCAAGTTTAGACTTGTTTCTAAGATATTGCGGCTTGTTACATAAGGTGTGAATGCTAGAGTAGGAATTAGAAGAATATTGTTTGGTGTTTTCGCTTTGAATTGGATCATAAAACTCAATCCTAGTGAAGTCTTAATCATATATTGTTGCACACCATATGTTTGATAAAAATATAAAAATACAAAAAAAAAAAATTTATTTTTGTTTTTGTGAAATTTGTTGTCTAATTGAGTTATAAATTGCAAGAGTTTCCAAGTGTTTCACAAGTCTCTTGGGAAACGATACTTGGACTTTCCACTTTATTACTTATATGATTTGGTACACTTGTTAATCTTGTAACAAATTTACTACTATGATTGAGAATAGACACTGGAAAGTCCTAGCAGCCCCTGCTCCAACTTACAATGAACTCATTGTAAGAGAGTTTTATGCCAATGTTATCCACTAAAGTTCCATGATAAGGTTAGAATTTCCTGGGTAAGAGGAAGAAAACTATGATAGGAACATTGTCACAAAATATTTGTAGATTCACACAATAAATATGAATGATGAAGAAAGAGATGAATTCCAAGTCATGATGAAAGATGTGACTCCTGAACAAGCAACTACACAACTATGTGTAACTAACAAAACTTTTGAACTAGGCAAAACTCGTCAGCCCAACACATGGTGAGTGGAAACATAAGGACCATCACTCAAATATGGTGTACTTTTTTGTTCTCAAATTTGACTCCCAATTTTCATGTTTCTGGCTTAACCGTGGATAAGGCCTAATTGATCTACTACATAATGAAGGCTACATGATGGATGTGGCTAATATCATCACAAAAGCCATTTCCCAACCTCTATAAATAGGCATTGCCATTTAAGAAGCAATGACTACCTCTCATCAAGCAAATATTACCATTCAAGAAGCCCTCTACAACCTCTCACAATAACACCCTTTCCAATGCATGATGCTTCTTCAATTCCTACACCATGTGTCATGGCTTGGAGGCAATCCTTTCTTCCAAGGGGAGGCTAGTGCAGGTGAAGCAAGATCATCACAACAAAAACAAATACAACAACCAACACAACAATAACTAAGAAGACAACCTGCCAGTATTGATGTTAGCCAAATAATCAAATGATTTTGAAAGTGGACATGAAAAAGAAGAAACAAAATCCTCTGGGTTTGAAGACGAAAAGTTTTTGACAACGTGATCCAAGAATAGGATCTTTACGAAAGAGAAAACTTAAGCCACCACCACCAAAAATAGAGTTCATTTTTTATTTTATGTACATTATAATTTATGTTTTTAAATTTAATTTTTAAATTTATGTTTTTACATTTGCTATATATACTAGTTTGTCTTTTAGATGAACATTTTGGATAGTTTGTGAGTATCTTTTTGTGAATGCATTGAATATTTACAGAAATTGGTTGGAATAAGTACTATGAGAAAAATTGAAAAAAAAAAACTTTTTTAAGTGTTTCTACTTAGAAGAGCGCAAAGTCAAGAAAAATGTTTTCTCTTAATGCTTGAAAGATTAGATGCACTGTAAGATAGTTCACAATTTGAGAAGTAACACAGAGAGTGATCCACCTAGTGAGAAGAGAGAGCAAAATACTAAATGGTAAAGAGTGAAACACTTTTGTGAGTAATTTCACTAGTTTTTTGTTAAGTTTTGATTTCTATTAAGCATGATAAGCATGGAAAGAATCAAGGAAATTTTATTGTGAAAAATTTAAAATCCTAGAGCCAAAGAACCATCTTAACATAGTGAATATCTTCTTTTTAAACCTCAACCTTGTATACACACAACCAAAGCCTAAAAAATCTGTAAATCCTACCTTCTTAAACATATCAAAAGTTTGAGAAGTTGTTTCAGAAAGAAAAAGAAAAGAAAAGTCAGGGCGTTATTGCCTTGTCCAAAAAATAGAGAAAAAGGGAATGAAATGTTTCATAAAAAAATATAATTTTTAAGCCAAAAAGATTGAGTGAAAAGTTTATATATCTTTGAGGGGAGGAATGAATTGTTGCATAAAAATATATTGATGCAATAAAAAAGACTAGGTGAAAAAGTTAATATTCCGAGAAAGAAAATAGGTACATTGCTTAAAAGGTTGGAAAGGGAAGAACTCATGATACATGCATACTATTTAAATCTCTTTTATCAATGAGTTTTGCTCATCTTGAAAACCCAATTTTCTTGAAAAACCAATTTTCTTTGCAACCCAACCCTATTACAAGCCCTTAAAGACCTTAATTGTCCATGTTGATTGCGTGTACATAGTAATTCGAAACAAAATACAAAATTGTTCGAAAACGTGTTAGATTTCCTTAAAAAGAAACACTCAAATTGGGAAGGTTATCTCTTAAGGTTATCTCTTACATGTGAATGAGACTTATGATGAAAGAAATTTATGTTAATCTTGAACTCTGAAGCTAAATTACAATTGTGTCTTGATTACTTTTGAAAGGACTCGATTTGGTATTGTGAGCACTACCAAAGTATTTAATAAAAGACCATGACATTAGTCCTTGAAATAATCGGTGCAAATTTATTTTGAACCATTTTGTATAAGATTGAAATACTTTGCTTGAGAAAAACAAAGAGTTAATTTGTGGGGAGTGTAAGACCCACCAATTTTAAATAATTAAATAAATAAGAATTTAAATACATGCAGGTAAGGGAAACCTTTATGACATTAAATGCTAACGGTCATGACGTGGACAAGTACTAGCTTAAATGGTTAAGTATGCTTTGATTGTGTGAAAGGACTTGGGTTCAAGTCCTATGTATTTCGTTTGTGTGTTATTTAATGGTATTGTTTATATATATATATATATATATATATATATATTTATATATATATATATATATATA
>Ga0209589_1002351_pt1 | contig 32692 bp, 8 predicted proteins | sample CowpeawhiteBW_FD_187525 | JGI IMG/M metagenome (GOLD analysis project Ga0209589, IMG submission 187525) | Root nodule microbial communities of legume samples collected from California USA - Cow pea white BW (SPAdes) (version 2) | ecosystem: Host-associated > Plants > Roots > Nodule | place: USA...
ATAAAAAATATATATATATATATATATATATATATATATATATATATATATGATGAGGATGTAAAAGAAGAGAAGCATACCTATGAGGCTTTCAAAACGAAACGTTTTGGAGTTGCCGGAAGATATTACCCTCTCAGTGAGACTCACGATTTTTCCGTTATGTGTTGCAGCTTCCGTTTGAATCACACGTTGTCCCTTTATACAGAGAGTGGGAGAGGAGAGAATAGAAAGAAAGTGAGTTATGGAAAAGAGCAAGTAAAGAAACAAAGACAAAACAAAATAATAAATAAAGAAAATCGTTATGTAGATTTTACGCATTCTCTTTTTATTAATAAATTCTCTTTCATTCAGAATAATATTTGTATTTCAAACTCCTTGTTTTATTTTTTACTTTTAAATGTATTTAAGAAAAAAAAAACGTCATTAGAATTTACAGTTTTGCCAAACTACACATAATTTTATTATAGCAGATATTTTTCTATTTTTTCCAGTTTAATATTTTTATTTTTTGTTTTTTTTTCTTAAATCAATTTTATTTACTTTTATAACATTTTTAATTGACCGAATGTTGAGAATAGTCTCCGTTTTACTGTTTTTTATTAGAAGAAATGAAAATAGACATTTTTATATTATTGTAGTAATAAGTAAACAAAGATAAAAATATAAAATTTATTGGGGTTTCATGATTATGGTGGGGGCATAAGCTTGAGATTACAGATGCCCGTGAATTGACCTTGATATGTGTCAATCAGATTTTAAATTATATCCTTAATTATACTTATAAATAATAATCGATTTATATATATATATATATATATATATATTTATTTATTTATCTTTTTTATTATTATTACCCGCTTATTATAACTGGAATATATATCATGTTAGTTGACAAAAATAGATTTAGTAGTAAAAGAAATATTAGTCGATACTCGCCATATAAAAAAAAAAATCGAATTGTTATATGTTCCATTATATTCTGTCTGTCTGTAAAAAAAATATCTGTAATTATTTTTTTATATCTGTGAGTATGTATGAATATTTAAGAATACTGTATATGTATAATACTTGAGAATATTGTTCATATGTATATAATATTTAGATTTAAATAAAATTATTTGAAAACAAATTTTTAAAATATAAACTTAGATGAAAAATTTATTTTTTAAGTACAATTCAAAGTCAGTTGACTCAATAAAATATTAATGTAAATAAATTTAATGATTTAAAAAATGAACATTAAATGTGTTGTGTTAAAATATAAATTATTTTTCTTCTGTAAAAAAATTTAAATTTCATATAAAAAATTAAAATATATAAATCAACTTTTAAATAACCTATACCCTATATGACTTGCTATTAAATTTAGATTCAAAGGTCAATTATGTGTAAGAAAGTCATGATATAATTATCTTAAATTAAATGCACAAAAATCAAACAAAAATGTGTACAAACAAATTAAAGTTTTTTTTTTTGTAATTTAAAAATATTTATAAAATTATTTATTTGAACTCTACAAAATTTGACTTTATTTTTATATATTTTCATTGAAAAGTGTTTAAGTTGTTTATACATATTCTAACTCAAATATTATTTTAAAACATATTTAGCAAGTAAAAGAATGTAAAACCATTTGATATAAATAACTATATTAATTCATTTTTAAAGTTTGAGAACCAAAATATATAAGATAAGAATGAATCTAAATCTCATATTCAAGTTTAAGAATTACTAATATATTTAATTATAAAAAATATTGTTAGGAAAATGTTTATGTGAGCTGACCAAAGCTTTGATCTTAAATATTTGTATTCATAATAGAAAATCAGAATTATTTAAAAAAAGTTTGTATGTTGATATTTTTTAGTTTTAAAATTTTAATAGTTTTAAGATATTTTTTTTGTTTTTTATAATTTATCCCGTTTAGATATAAGATAAACAGAAGACTACACTTGACACTCTTACAAATTATACAATAAACAAAATTATAATAAAATTTTAGAATGTGACGTGAATTTTATTTTACAAAAAAGTATGTTTATTTATATAAGATATATCCTATTTAAATTAAATTTCTAAAAGAAAAAATAAATACCGGGTATAAAATGATAGGATTAATCATATATCTAAAATTTATTTAAACAAAAAGAGTTAGTATAATTATTATTATTTTACTTCTATAATACGCGTATTTAAACAATTATTTAATGTGTAAAGTAATATAAAGCATACAACTGTATTAGTAGAATCAGTGCAAAACATAAAATAGAAAAAAAATTATAAATGAGGTAGAAATAGAATGAAAGAAAAGTTGCCTAAAAAATATTCAAATAAAGTATTAATACATTGTTTATTATAATAAAGTCAAACAAACTCTTCGTGACCCCAATTGCAAAATACCTAAATAAATATTAAAAAATGTGAAAGGCATGAGTTTCTCATTTTCTAAATTGTCACTCTCACGCAAACACAAGTTGGTTTTGTCTGTTATGCCAAAAGCAGAACCCAACGTCTCATTTCCGCTTCCGCCAAGCGATCTCTTCCTTCTTTGGCGCCGCCAGCAAAGCCTCGAGATCTGATTCCGGAATCCAAGATCCGCTTCCTGAACCGCACCTCAAGTGGGTCAACTCGCCAAGTCAGAACTCGTCCGCGAAATCGCAACACTTTCTTGTGATAGCGATGAAAATGGATGTTTAAGAGTAGATAACAAGTTAAGTTAAGGATTTGACTTAAATTTATTTAAGTAATTTGTAATTTACTTTTATACATTTTTAGTTTAATATAATATTGTAACTATTAACTAGTTCTTTATATTAGTATCAAGTGTGTTCTTAGTTGACCGTTGAATATTCTTGGAGTGAACTATCTGCATATTTTTTTTTATGATAATAAAAAGTAATAAAATTATTATTTATTTTTATTATTATAGTTATTATTATAATTATAAAGTTTAAATATATTTTGTAATTTTATTATAAATAGTTTTTTGTTTTTTTGTAAGTAATTTTATAATTAAAAAATAGTTAATTTAAAAAAGTCAAATAAAAATTAGGTAAATTTAAAAAATACCTTCAAAAGTATAAATTAAAAAATATATATTTAAAATGTAAAATTATGTAAATAAAACAATGAATTATTATTATTATTATAATTGTAAAATTAAAATAAATTTTGTAAATTTATTCTAAATAATTTTTATTTATTTTGTTGGTAGTTTTTTAATTAAAAAATTGATTAAATTTAAATAAAAAATAAAATTGATAAAATAATTATTTTAATTTAAAAATAAAAATATTTACTTAAATTAAAGAATGAAATAAAAAATAAATGTAAAAACGAAAAAAAATCTCTTTTTGTGCAGAAATAGTAATTACACATGCAATATTTTAATATGTAGTAGATAAATAGATAATTACGTGTATTTTTTGTTATATCCTAACATTTTTAAGTTGGCGTATGGAAAAAAAATTGAGCATAATTTATATGAATTATTTAAATACCTTCAATTTCAAAGATGAATTAATTTAAATATTTATTTTTATGTTCATAAATAAATTATTCAACGATTAATTGTCTTTTCGATTTCAATTTATACTTGTATATATTAAAAAATTAAAATAAAAATATATTTCTTATGACAATTTATTATATTACTCAATTAATTTGACGTTAATTAAATTCGGTATTGTTTTTGTATTTCCTATTTCCTTTCTTTCCTTTTAACAAATCTCATTTTTCAATTTTTCTTCTTTCTTAAATTTTTTAGTCTTCTCCTGATCTAACAAAAACAAAGCAACAAGATCGAAAGACAATAAAATTTAATATATAACTAAATGTATTCTAATAATTTAAGAAGAATATTAACTATAAATGATAATAACAATAAATAATCGATGTAAACTTAATAAAAGATAATCGTAAACGTAAAAAACTCTAATTAATAATTAGTATTAAAATTTAACATAAAAGATCCATGGTAACACTATTCTATCAATTAAAATATTCCTTTTTCACAAAGTAGAGACTATTAAATAAATATTTAATGTAAAATGAATAAAAAATAATCATGAACATCAAAAAGTGTAATTAGTAAAAGTTAATATAAAAGATACATATGATAATACTTTCCTGTCATTTAAAATATTCCTTTCTCACAGGTTCTCAACTACATTAAAATTCTTTTAAAACTTTAAGTTATGAAGGGGAGATATTTAACAAATTTTCGTGAATTATTCTTATAATAAAAAGTTATAAAATAATACAGTTGACTTATGCCTAATATCTCTATTTTGTATATATGTAACATGGAAAGGGATATATTTAATGTGTGTCACATATCCATTAATCCTAATAAAAGAGACATTAAACACCATTATGAAAATTTACTGAAAAATAAAAAAGAATAGTTTTTAAAATCAAAATTTTTTGGTGTAAGAAAAAGTTTCATAATAATTACACAATTAAGTAGATCTTGTGTAGAAAACGAAAAAACCCAGAAACTGGAAAAAAAAAAAAAAATCCTGAAGAAGGAAAAGAGTATGATAGGATATAAGAGTCGATGTCAACTAAAATAAAATCGGAGACTATCCGCGTTCCAAGTCCCGGGGAATGGTTTTATCATCCGATGTCTATAAACTATATGCTCTTTTGTCCACGTTTTAACGTATTATATTTTTATTAATAATTAATTCATGTTTTTTAATCATCATTATTATTGTTAAATTTTATTATAAATAAAAATCGTTATTTAGTTTTGTAAAAAATATTTATATTTGATTATTTTTAATCATAAATTAACAAAATATGGATTATAACTAATTATTTTTTTATAAGATTAAAACTAATTAAGTATAAATATTTTAAAGAAATTAAGTATTGATATTTGTATTAAAATTTGGTGGTAAAAGTCATGATTAAAAAAATATGGGTTAATAATACATAATAATGTAATATGTTAAAATGTCATTGAAAAAAAGTTTAAATACTTTATTGGTCCGAATTTTCGTAAGTTTTGTTTCGTTTGGTCCTCATTTTCTCGAAATATTTAAAATAGTCATAATTTTTGTAAATTATGGTTAATTTGGTCATTTTTATAGATGTTGTCTACATCGAATGGGAGGTGAACAATAACTATCACATGTCACTTCATGATTTTTTTAATTTTTTTAATTTTTTTTTAATTTTAAAAATGTTGTCTATGTGTCAAGTCAACATTGTGACACGTGGCAATGTCATTGCCAAGTGTCAAGCCAATGTCACTGCCACGTTTCAAATTAGTGTTATTGTCACGTGTTAGTGTCTCGTGACTTATATTAAAAAAATGAAAATTAAAAAAATCATAAGTGACATGCGGTAGTTATTGTTCACCTTACGTTAACGATTTAAATTGCGTATGTAAAAAAAGACCACATTGACCACAATTTACAAAAATTAAGATCATTTTAAACATTTCGAAAAAATAAATAGGACCAAACGAGACAAAATTTACGAAAATTGGAACTAATAAAATATTTATTTTATGATTTAATTGCGTATAGTGTAAATTTTTATACTTTTTAATTAAATAAGAACTTCACTAGAAAATACAAAACATTAAGAAAGTAAAGAGAAAATAAAAAGTTACCGTAAATTCATAACTTTTGACTTTGCTTGTATTTCAAAAGAAGAGTGGATTATAAAGGAGGTTTCGGACAACTTAAATGTGAATACTTTTTTGACAATAATATGGGTTAAGATTAATATAAAGTTCTTAAAATGTAAAAATGGTATTGTTTACTAATTAACTTAAAAATATCTAACGACAAATTAGAAAATAAATGGAAGTAAGAATTACATTAAAACAATAACGATCAAGATTATGTAAATTATTTGTCATTTAGTCATACATATTAATTATCTTTATTCCTCCGGGATAATCTTCGCAGTGTTTCGTATTATAAAAAGTAAAAGTATCATTGAACGGGGTATTAGTCCGACAATCATACTTTGGAGGAATATGGAGACAAGGTTCCAAATTGTTTTGTTGACAAGGTGGATTTGGGACAATTTTTCCATGTACATTTTGCAAAATCAATGGCTTCAAACCTGCAAGACCATTAGCAACGTACCCAAAAGTGGACCAAGAACTTGTAACCAATGCATCACACAAACCCAACAAATATATTTCGATCCATGCCTTGATGTTGTGCATGTTATCTCCTAACTTTTGATTCTCTTCGTGACTTGGCTGATACACTTTTATTACTCCACTGCTCAAACTTGTATTACTTTCATATATACTCTTTAGACTCTCACCATATTTTGAGTATAAAGAAACCACTAGAACAACTTTTGAGGTATTTTTTTCCAAAGGAGGATTCATTGAGCTCTGCATGTTGAATTTTGTCAGCAACTTATTTTGATGGATGCAAGATATAGTTTCACTGATAATGATTTCTGGTGTTTGCTCGGCATTAAATACTCTAATTTGTACGCCAATCTTCTCATTTTCTTTGCCTAGGTGTGTCTCATAATATTTTCGAATTCCTTCCCAAACCTCATTTGATGGGTGAAAAAGGTAGCGTCCTAGATGGTGAAAAATAGTATCTTTATCTGGGAACATTTTGTTTAAATCTTGTCTAAAAGAGGATATCATAAAAAAAGTAGGGGCAAAATATTGATCTGCCTGTAAAATCAATATAGGAATTTTTTGAAGAAGATCTTGATTTTGATCACAATGAAAACGAGTATCACCAAGATTGTAGTTCATTAAAGTAAGAAAAACAATTGATGGCAAGAGCTCTTCTGAATTGTTTTTCTTGTTATTTGTAAGCATGCTTTCAAATGTTTTAAATTGTTTCAAATTATTTGAAAAAGGAGAGTTTTTGGGCAACAACCATGAAGAATTAGGAAATGGCTCGCAAAAGAGATTCGACATATCATTGTCAAATCTAACAATAAGAAGGCGGCCTGTAAGAATTGCATAAAGAAATGTTGAAACCATGGATAGCATCCTGTTCCCTAAGCCATTTGCGGCTATCCATATAACATATTTACATCTTGAATCAACATCATGTTTTCCAAATTGTGCACCTTCTTTCATGGTTTCATTGTAAGATTTAGTATAAGGTCCACAAATTTGATGAAGATGCTCATAGTTTCGTAGCTTAGATATCAAATATTTAGAAGGTTTGTAAGAAGAAGTTTTCCGGTACAAGTAAGATTCAAACCTACTAATGCACGATGCTTCACCAAATGAGGAAACTAAAAGTCCACCGAGAAGTTTGTCATCAGGGATTTTAGATAGAAATTGATTATCCTTCACATCTTCAAATGGATTATTCTTTGGACCTTTAATTACAAAAACAATAAATTAAAATCAAATAAATTCCAACGATATTTATATCCAAATAAAAATGATGTTTGAAAATAGGAGTATAACTTTCAAAGAGTAAACTTACCTTCAAAGATTGAGTTTTGATATATGCAAAAAAGTATGATCAAAATGGGAAAGGTCATGAAAGCTGCAGCTAATAATTTTCTGAAACTCTTCAAATTGTTTCCATCAACCATCCTGATTTGATAACATGCATATACAAATTAAATATAAAATAGATAGACATGTTCATTGAAATAGCAACACATGCATAAATATGATGAAATACAATGAAATTTACTTACATTCTGATTTAGAACTGTATTTGATCCAAAAAATTAGAAATCCAAGAGGATAAATGGTAAATATTTATTGAGGAGTAATAGTCTTTTTCCTCCAAAACCGACCAACATAACTCATTAGACCGCCTAACATTATTTAATAATTTGGTCATATAAAGCACCTTTTTACCCAATTTAGCTAACTTTTAATTTGTGTTCTAAAGTCAAATTATATATCATTAAATCATGAGGATAGAAGTTACACATATCTACTATATCATTCCATTATATTAATTTATTTTCTAAAGTTTATCTTACAGTTTTTTTTTCCCACATTTTTGTTCCAAATTTTAAATTTTTGAACAACCTATCATTTAAACTCTTTTCCACACATTTTCCGATAATATTATATATATATATATATATATATATATATATATATATATATTAATTACTTAACTTTGGAGATATTAAACACCTATCGGATAGTCACAAATTTAATATATGAATATCCTAATTTAGAGCGTTATTTTTAAATATTTAAATATTTAATTTGATAAATATTTTCTTAGGCTGCGTTATGGTTAGTGTATTTAATCTATGAGTGTTCCAAATTAAAAGTTTTCAAATGTAGACACTTATAGATTAACTTACGAGAAACCTGTGTTATATTTGACTTAAAGTATAATTTATATCTTTTATTAATTTCACTAAGAAATATATGAGAGATATTTGTTTTTCCTTTACATTTTGATAAAGACGTTATAAATTTTAAAATGTTTTTTTTTTTTGTGTTTAGAAAAAATTCCATGTATAAAAGACAAAAAAAAATGTATTATTGTGTTTATAAAATTTGTTAAAAAAATTATATTATTTTAATTAGGGAAGTTAATTATTTTAGATTTAAATATAAATATAATAGAATTAATAATTAATTATTATATCTTAAATAGTATTACCGATATTTTAATTTAGTATGTATTCGTACTGGACACATATATGTATATGATATCTTACTGATATTTATGATTGAAGTATATAATATATAAACTAATACTTTTATGATAACAATAATTTATAAAATTTCATGTTAAAAATGTTTAATATATTTGATTTGAATTTGAATTTATACAATAATAATCATATATTTATATAAGATTTTTAAGAGTTTTTTATTATATAATGTATCGTATTATATTATTTTTAAAATAATCGTATTGACATATTTGATATGTTTTTGCTACACATTGTACAATTGTGTTTGTGCATCATAGCTTATGACACTACATTGGTTAACATTTTTTTTAAAAATACTTTAAATTATGATATCATAAATTTAATTAAGAGATAACTTTTATCTCTTTTTATATTATTTTGTCTTCTTATATTTAAGATAAAATAAGAGTATTGTTTTTGTTTATTTTTTTATAATTAATTTATATATAATATAATTAAATTTTTTAGCTGTTGTTTTTTAATTATAATTTTTATTAACTTCGCTGAGAAACGTAGGAATGATATTTTTGTTTGTTTATTGATAGAGATGTTATAAATTTATAATTGTTTATTTTTTGTTTAGAAAAAAGAATGTAAGTATAAAATACCAAAAATGTGCTATAGTGTTTATATTATCCGTTATAAGAATTTAAATTATTTTAATTAGTAAAATTAATTGTTTTAAATATAAATATAATTATTAGTTATTAATTATTAATTATACCTTAAATATTACCTTATGACACTAGTTAATATTTTTTTTTCTTTTAAATATTTGAAGTTATGATATCATAAATTTAATGAAGAGATAAATTTCATCTGTTCTTTATATTATGATAAAACGTGAATGTTGATATATATGATGGAGTGAAGAAACATAATAAAATTAATTTAATGCAATGATGATATATATGATGGAGTAGTAAAATATATGCATGATGAGGATGTAAAAGAAGAGAAGCATACCTATATCAGCCTTTCAAAACGAAACGTTTTGGAGTTGCCGGAAGAATATTATCCTCTCAGTGAGACTCACGTTTTGTTGCATCTTCCTTGTCAATCACACCTTGCCCCTTTATATACAGAGAGTGGGAGAGCAGAGATTTGTTATGGAAAAGAGCAAGTGAAAAAACAAAGACAAAACAAAATAATAAATAAAGAAAATTTTTATGTAAACCAGTGAACACATAAACGTTATAGTAGTTCTTTGTTCGCATTTTATTAATTTTTATACAAATTTTAGCTAAGGCGAATAAAAAATATAGAATTAATTTTTAAAATTGTTATTAAATATAAAATTTTGAAAATAATCATTAAAAAAAGAAATTTTTAAAATAAAAATTAAAAATAAAATATTTATAAAATTATTAAATATGAAAATAATAATTAAAAATAAAATTGAAATATCGAAAGTGAAATCTTCGTAATAAAGTCAAACAAACTCTTTGTAACCCCAATTGCAAAACACCTAAATAAAAAGTTAAAAAATTAGAGGTGAAAGGCATGAGTTTCTCGTTTTCTAAATTGTGACTCTCACGCAAATACAAGTTGGTTTTGTATATTATGCCAAAAGCAAAACCCCAAAGTTTCATTCCGGTTTCCGCCTTCGACGCCGCCAGCAAAGCCTCGAGATCTGATTCCGGAATCCAAGATCCGCTTCCTCTGCGCTGAACCGCGCCACAACTGGGTCAACTCGTCCACGAACCCATACAGAAATAGCAGCACTTTCTTGTGATAGGAGGAAAATGGATTTTTAAGAGTAAATAACAAGTTAAGTTAAGTTAAGGATTTGACTTAAATTTATTTAAATCATTTGTATTTTACTTGTATACATTTTTTTAATTTAATATAATATTGTCACTATTAACTAGTTTTTTTATATTAGTATTAAGTGTCCTTAGTTGACCATTGAATATTCTTTGAGTCAACTATCTGCATTTTTTTTTTATGATAATAAAAAAGTAATAAAAGTATTATTATTATTATAGTTATTATTATAATTATAAATTTCAAATAGATTTTGTGATTTTATTTTAACTAGTTTTTTTAAGTAATTTTATAATTAAAAAATAGTTAAATTTAAAAAATTCAAATAAAAAAATAGATGAATTTAAAAAATACCTTGAAAAGTATAAATTACAAAAAGAATTATTTAAAATGTAAAATTATGTAAACAAAATAAAGAATTATTATTATTATAATTATAAAGTTAAAATAACTTTTGTAACTTTATTCTAAATAATTTGTATTTATTTTATAGGTAGTTTTATAATTAAAAAATTATCAAACTTAAAAATTGATTAAATTTAAATAAACAATAAAATAGATAAAATAATTATTTTAATTTAAAAAATATTTACTTAAAGAATAAAATTAAAAATAAATATGAAAACGAAAAAAAAATCTCTTTATGTGCAGATATAGTAATTACACATGCAATATTTTAATATGTAGTAGAAAAATAGATAATTACGTGTATTTTTTGTTATATCTTAACCTTTTTAAGTTGGTGTTTGGAAAAAAATTGAGCATAATTTATATGAATTATTTAAATACCTTCAATTTCAAAGATGAATTAATTAAAATATTTATTTTTATTTTCATAAATAAATTATCCAACGATTAATTGTCTTTTCGATTTCAATTTATGCTTGTATATATTAAAATAAAAATAAAAATATATTTCCTGTGATAATTTATTATATTACTCAATTAATTTGACGTTAATTAAATTCGGTATTGTTTTGTATTCCCTATTTCCTTCCTTTCCTTTTAACAAATCTCATTTTTCTTCTTTCTTAAATTTTCTAGTCTTCTCTTAATCTAAACAAAAACAAAGGTCGAAAGACAATAAAAAAGTGTGGATAGGCTCTCCTCTCCTCACTTACCTCACTTACATACGCTGTAAATAATTTATTTTATATTTATTAGTGGATATACATTATTTATATATAATATTCTGACTGTTTTGTAAATAATAATTATTTAATTAGAAATTGATTTTGGGAGTATTTCTAAATAAGAATGGATTTGCTATATAAGACGGAGGTTAGGAACAATTTAAATGTCAATATTCTCTTTAGTAATAATATGTAAATTTTGTAATGGGTTAAAAATAATACGATTCCTCAAATGTCAAATGGAGTACTGTTTACTAATTGTTTTTAATTGTTTAAAAAAAATTGTAATGGATTAAAAAAAATTAAAAAATAAATTAATTCATTAAATGACTCTATCCAAATACACCTTAAAGATTATGACAAAGCAGAAAAATATTTATTTAACATATTTTCGTGAATTATTGTTATAATAAAAAGTTAAAAAATAGTACAGTTGACTTATGCCTAATATCTGTATTTTGTAAATATGTAACATGGAGAGGGATATATTTAATGTGTGTCACATATCCATTAATCCTAATAAAAGAGACATTAAACCTCTTAATAAGAATGACTTATCGGCAAGGGAGTCACGCGGATCAAATCTTAAAAAACAGAGTCAACACCATTATGAAAATTTACTGAAAAATAAATAAAAAAATGGTTTTTGAAATCAAGATTTTTTGGTGTAAGAAAAAGTTTCATAATAATTACACAATTAATTTTTGTAGCCTATCCGCATTCCAAGTTCGGAAAATGATTCTTCTGATGTCTCCAAATGATATACCCTTTTGTCGACGTTTTAATATATTATATTTTTTAAAATTTTTGAGATATTTTCTTAATCATTATTACTATTGTTAAATTTTATTATAAATAAATATTACTTAGTTTTGTAAAAATATTTCTATTTAATTATTTTTAATCTTAAAAAAATATGGATTAACAAAATACGGATTATAACTAATTCACTTTTTCATAAGATTAAAATTATTTGAGTATAAATATTTTAAAAAATTAAGTACTAATATTTGTATTAAAATTTAATGATAAAAGTCACGATTAAAAATAATATGGATTAATAATATACAATAAGATAATATGTTAAAAGGTCATTGAAAAAAAATTGCAACAAAATTGAATCAAAAAGACACAAGTACTAGATTGAATCAGAGAGACATGCGCATGGACTAAATTGAATAAGATAGACATATAAATAAACTAACTAAATTGAAATAAATACAATAACTTGACATTATGGCAATGCTCCTGCCACATGCCACATAAAGTTGCACGTATCACATTAAGGACCTGACATATAATAACAAAAACTTTTACATAAAATAAATATAAAATTCAAAGAAAATAAAAAATTGACACATGATATGCAATTAATATTGTTAATAATTTTTGTAAAAAGATATAATTGAAACTTTTTAAAAAACAGAGACTAAATTAATATACTCTCAACAAAATAAGGACTATTAGGGTAATTAAGGATAAAAAAGTGAGTTATGGAAAAAAAGAAAAAATAAATAAATAAATAAAAATAATCGATACGTAGATTTCACACATTTTTTTTATTATGAATTCTCTTTCGTTCAAAATAATATTTACACTTCAAATTCCTTATTTTATTTTTTACTTCTAAATATGTTTAAGAAAAAAAATTCATCTACTATTTACAGTTTCGTCAAACTAAACATAATTTTGTTACAGCATATATTTTTCTATCTTTTACAGATTATTATTTTTTATATATTTTCATGTGTTTTTTTAAATCAATTTTATTTAACTTTATTTAACATTTTTAGTGTTGGAGACGAAATTAGATGTTGAAAATTGTAAGTTTACTTAGATTTTATTAGAAGAAATAAAAATAGACATTTTTATATTATTATGACAATAATAGATAAGTAAAGGTAAAAGTACAAATTTTATGAATTTCATGGTTATGGTGGGCAAAAGCATAAAACTACACGTGTCAATCAAAATTTGATTTTGGGTGTGTTTGGAAACATTTTGAGAAAATTGATTTTATTTGATGTAGGAAAATCAATTTTGGTTGATAAAAAATTTAGAAAGAGTTGTTTTTCTTTAATGTGAATTTTTTATCTACAATTGATTTTGGATGTGTCCAAAGTGAAACCAAACATGCACTTTATTATGCGTCAATCGAATTTTAAAAGATATTCTTAGCGTGTGTTTAATTGATACTTAAGAATAAATTATTAAAAATTTGTTAAAAATAATTTTTTTTATTTTAAGTTCACAAATTAATTATTCAATGATTAAATAATCTTATTGATTTCAATTTATACTTGTACATATTAAAATAAAAATAAAATTATTTCTTGTGATAATTTATCATATTATTTAATTAATCTGACGTTAATTAAATTCGATATTTTTGTATTTCTTATTTCCATCCTTTCCTTTTAACAAATCTCATTTTTCAATTTTTCTTCTTTCTTAACTTTTATAGTCTTCTACTAGTCTAAACAAAACAAAGCAACAAGAAGGAAAGTCAATAGAAAAGTGTGCATAGCTCCCCTCACTTACATATGCCACAAATAATCTATGTTATATTTGTTAATGGATATACATTACTGATTATTACGTAAATAATTATTATTTAATTAGAAATTGACTTTGCTAGTATTTTTCAGTAAGAATGGATTTGCTGTATAAGAAGGAGGTTACAAACAGTTTAAATGTTAATATTCTCTTTAATAATAATATGTAATAAAATGTAAAATAGGGTAATGTTTACTAATCGATGTAAAAAAATTAGCGACAAATTGAAAAAGAAATGTAAGTAAAATTTATTGATTAAAACAATAGTATTATTATGTAATTTATTTCTCATCTAATCCTACGTATTAATTATCCTCATTCCTTGTGGTAGATCTATACAACGTTTAATATTATGAAAAATAGAAGTGTAATCGACTGGGATATCAGAGGCACAATTATAATTGGGAGGATCATAGTAACAAGGTTCCATGTCCTTGAGTCGTTGACAAGGTAGATCTGGGATAGTTTTTCCATCTATACTTTTCAAAATCAATGGCTTCATTCCTCCAAGACTATGAGCAACATACCCAAAAGTGGACCCTGGGCTTGTAACCAATGTATCACACAAACCCAACAAATATATGTCGACCCATGCCTTAATGTTGTGCATGTTATCACCTGAATTTTGATTCTCTTCATGACTTGGCTGATACACTTTTATTACTTCCTTGCTCAAACTTGTATTACTTTCATATATACTCTTTAGCCCCTCACCATATTTTGAGTATAAAGAAACCACTAAAATAACTTTTGAGGTATTCTTTTCCAAAGGAGAACTCATGTTGAATTTTGGCAACAACTTATTTTGCTCGAGGCAAGATATAGTTTCATTGATAATGGTTTCTTCTGGTGTATCACGAATATTATATATTCTAATTTGCAACCCAATCCTTTCATTTACCTTGGCTAGGTGTTCCTTATATACATTCTTAATTCGTTCCCACGCTATATTTGATGGATGGAAAAGGTAACGTCCTAGAAGGTGAAAAGTAGTGTCTTTGTCGGGGAACATTTTGTCGAAGTCTTGTCTAAATGAGGATACTATATAAAGAGAAGGGACAAAATATTCATGTGACTGTAAAATCAGCACGGGAATTTTTCGTAGAAGATCCTGATTTTTATCACAATGAAAACGAGAATTACCACTATTGTAGTTCATTAAAGGAAGAAAACTAATTGATGGCAAAAGGTCTTGTGAGTTGTTTTCCTTGTTTTTCGCAATAATGCTTTCAAATGTTTGAAGTTGATTCAAATCATTTGGAAAAGGGAAGTTCTCAGGCAACATCCATGACGAGTTAGGAAATGGCTCGCAAAAGAGATTCAACATCTCATCATTAAATCTAACAAGAAGGACGCGATCTGTGAGGATTGCATAAAGAAATGCTGAAACCATAGATATCATCCTATTCCCTAAGCCATCTGCAATTGTCCAGATAAGATATTTGCACATTGAATCAACACCATTTTTGCTAAAGTTTGCACCCTCTTTCATGGTTTTGTTGTAAGACTTAGTATAAGGTCCACAACGTTGATGAAGATTTTCATAGTTTCGTAGCTTGGATATCAAATATTTAGAAGGTTTGTAAGGAGATGCCTTCCGATACAAATAAGATTGAAACCTACTAATACATGATGCTTCATCAAATGAGGAAACTAAAAGTCCACCGTGAAGTTTCTCTTCATCATCCTTCACATCTTCAAATGTTACATAAATGATAAGTTAAAATCACACAAATTCCAACAATATTTATATCAAGGTAATAGTGAAATTTGAAAATAAAAATATAACTTTCAAAGACTGAACTTACCTGGATTTTGAGTCTTCTGTTTATTAGTAGCAATATCGTTGGCTCTTTCAATGAATACATTGTATTCTTTGAGGATATCATATACTGAGTTTTGGTGTGTGACAAAAAGTATGATCAAAATAGGGATGGTCATGGAAGCTGCAACTACTAATGTTCTGAAACTCTTCAAATTGTTCCCTTCAGCCATCCTGAATTGATAACATGCATATGCAAATCAAATATAAAATAGAGAAACAAGTTCATTGAAATAGCAACACATGCATATATATGATGAAATACAAAGAAGTTTACTTACATTCTATTTTGAAATTGTATTTGATCCAAAAGAATGACAAATCTAAGAAGGTAAATGGTACATATTTATTAAGGAGTGAGTAGTTTTTTCCCTCCAAAACCAACCAACGTAGCTCATTAGGATGCCTAACATCATTTAATAACTTGGTCATATGAAACACCTTCATTCACCAATTTGCCTAACTTTTAATTTTTGTTTTAAAGTAAAATTGTAAAACTCGTACATAGTACTGCTAAATTGAATAATATTGATTAATATTTTGTATACGATAATATTATCTTATTAGTAGTAATATATATATATATATATATATATATAAATGTATTATAATAGTTTAAGAAGAATATTAAATAATAATAAAAAAATATTTAAGGTAAAAATTAATAAAAAATAATCGTAAACGTCAAGAACTCCAATAATAATTAGTATCAAAAGTTAACATAAGATACATGGTAAGTAATACTATCCTATCAATTAAAATATTCAATTTTCATAGAGGAAATTCTAATCTACATTCTTTAAAAACTTTAAGGTTAAGAAGGGGAGATATGTAATAACGTCTTTCGTGAATTATTTTTCTAATAAAAATTTATCAAAATAGTATATTTGACTTATTTACCAAAGTTTGGAACTTTAGAACAACTTACCATTCAAATTATTTTCTACACATTTTACGATCATGTTTTATAATTATAATTATATATATATATATTTATATTTATATTTATATTTATATTGAGTATGTATCTAAAGATGAAAATAAGATGACAATAAGATCAAAACTATATTATAGATGTGAATAAATTTTATAAGAAATAAAACAATTAGAAGAAATAAAAAATAAAAAGTGTGTAGTAATATATATATATATATATATATATATATATATATATATATATATATATATAAATAAAAGGTTACTTACTTGATTAACTGTGAATACTTTAATCATTTAAAGGAGGACGAGAATATGGTGGGGATATGTACGATGGCGGGTATGGGGACAGGGTCAAGGACGAGACGAATATGTATATCCCCATACCCAATTGAAAAGAGTCGAAGATTCCTCATACTCATACCAATATCCATTGGACCCGAAAAAATTAAATAAATAAATATTTATTCAATATAAATGCATTTAAAGGGATCTTTATGTTAATTAAGGCCAAAAGTTATGACAAGGAGTGATGGTAGCTTACGTGGTTGAAAATGTTGAGTGGTGTTGAGAGGACTTGGGTTTATTTGTCATCCCTACTTGGGTTTAGTACACCCATACCCAATGAATGCATCAATGCGGAGATTCCCGATCAAAACGGTGACATGTTCGGACAATACCCACGAGTTTATTTGTCATCCCTACATGTATCAATATTAAATATTCTAATACAAGATGTTATTCTTCAGTAGTAGCGGATCTTTACCATTAAATTTGGGGAGCCAAAATAGTATTCTTAAAATTTATATATTTCATTACTCTCACTAATACACAAAAATGAATACATAATTTAATATAATTATATCTATTAAAGAAATCACATATATCTAATAGATTTTTCTATATTCTTTTAAACTATTGAACCCATTATAATTATGTCAAAATTAAAATTTTCAGTTATATTTTCTTTCATGTAAATAATTATATTGTGTGCAAGATATTCATGCTCCATTTTATTTCATAATCATTTTTGACAAATAAAGAAAAATCTTTCTGTTAAAGTAAGATGTACTTCATATTTTTTTAAAGATCGATATAATTCAAAGATGATTAATACTTTTTTTCAAATTTAAATAATTAAGAGTATTAACAATATATAAAATACTGAAGTTAAAATTTTAAAATAATTTTCTACTGAATATGATATTAGCCACATTAGTTACAAAATAATTAATTAATAGTTAGTGAGTAAGTAAGTAAAAATATAATAATAAATATTGTTATCTTTCTTTATGCTTTTAAATTCAACAATTAATTAATTAATTTTTATCTTTAACTAAATCAAATATATATATATATATGCTTTTACTTTATTTTTATTATCAAATGTAATTTTTAAAATATAAATAAATGATGTTTGAAATAATACAAAAATAAAATAAAATCAAAACATAAACAAAAACAAAAACTTTGAATAAATAATTAGATGTGAATTGATATGTCCTAGCTAAATAAAATAACAACAATATAAGACAAAATTGTGTAATTAAAGATAAATTAAGTAACTGAATCATATTTTTTAAAGATGATGATGAGTGCGTAACTAAAGATAATTATGTTGCCAATTTATGTGATTTAGGACTTTAACTCTTAGAGTGAGCCCAAACTCTTATTTTATTGACAATATAGATTTATTTTGGACTTTGTATCATGGACTTAGTAGTGTAGGATTTATTTTAGACCTTGTATAATGGACCAAGAGCATAGGGTTTTTGGGCCTTAGAAAGCCTATCAGTGAAGCACATATTTGTTTGACTTTTGGAAGTTAATGGCGCCAACTTGGTAGCTTGAAAGGCAAGGTAAAGACTTATCTCCTTTGGGAGAGAGTGACCATGTGTCATGTTCTTATTGGAGAAGTTTTATCCTAGTGGCCACATGACACTTTAGGAATGAAGAATATTTTTCACCTTCTTGACTAACCACATGACACTGAAGACTATTTTTCACCTTCTTAAGTGACCACATGTCATTTTCCTATTGGAGAGTTTTTCTCTTAGTGACCACATAACACTTTAGGAATGCGGAGTATTTTTTACCTTCTTGAGTGGTCACATGATACTCTAGGAATGAAGAGTATTACTCACCTTCTTGAGTGGTCACATGCCACATGTTCTTCTTCTATCGGAGAGGATTTATGCCTAACATCTAGCAAAGTTATAGTTTTTAGGGTTTTGCATCTCCAATTTGGGGACATCTTATGCTATAAATAGAGGTGTCTCTCCCTTGTAAATTCACTTTGAGATTAATAAAGTTATCATGCCAAATTGTTTTATGCCTACGTACTTTTCTCCAAAGTCTTGGTTAGAGCATCTCATGTAGTCTCCTTTAGCCACCATTCCTTGAGTGTTGGCCCTATACCTCACTTAGAGAGCACTTAAACACACAATTTTATCCATTCATGCTTAAGGAATAGGCATGTAGAAGACAATAAACATGTCAGCAGCACAAATACATCTCGGTCTTGTAAGAACATTTTATTCATTGATTTATTTTATTATGCTCAATATTTATACAATAAAATAAAAGAATTCTAACGAATTTAACCATAAGTTAAAAAAAATAAGGATGTTATGCTAGACTCGTGTGTGTCAATTTTTATTATATGATAATAAAAATGTAAATAATTAATTCTTATCATCATTACTAAAGTAAAAGTATTATTATCAAATTTATAAAATAAATATTTTCATAAATATTTTTTGTGTGATGACTAAAAATGGTAATTTTTCTAAACTTGCAAAAATTTGTGAGGAGTGTCAACAATAAAAAAATGACAATAATAATTACAAAAAAGAACACCAATATAATATATATATATATATATATATAATTTTTATATATAATAAAAAAATATTAACTTAGCATGATATTATTACTTAATTGTAATTTTATAGATATAATTAATTGTTTTATTTCATGATTTAATTGCGTATAGTGTAAATTTTTACACTTTTTAATTAAATAAAAAATAAAGAGAAAAAAGGTTACCGTAAATTCATAACTTTTGACTTTGCTTGTATTTCAAAATAAGAGTGAATACTCTTTTTGACAATAATATGGGGTTAAGATTAATATAAAGTTCTTAAAATGTAAAATTGGTATTATTTACTAATTAACGTAAGAAAATCTAGTGATAAATTAGAAAATAAATATAAGTAAGAATTACATTAAAACAATAACAAATGTAAATTATTTTCCATTTAATCATACATATTAATTATCTTTATTCCTCCTGGATAATCTTCGCAGTGTTTCGTATTATAAAAAGTAAAAGTATCATTGAACGGGGTATTGGTCCGACAATCATACTTTGGAGGAATATGGAGACAAGGTTCCAAATTGTTTTGTTGACAAGGTGGATTTGGGACAATTTTTCCATGTACATTTTGCAAAATCAATGGTTTCAAACCTGCAAGACCATTAGCAACGTACCCAAAAGTGGACCAAGTACTTGTAACCAATGCATCACACAAACCCAACAAATATATTTCGGTCCATGCCTTGATGTTGTGCATGTTATCTCCTAACTTTTGATGCTCTTCGTGACTTGGCTGATACACTTTTATTATTCCAGTGCTCAAACTTGTATTACTCTCATATATACTCTTTAGACTCTCACCATATTTCGAGTATAAAGAAACCACTAGAACAACTTTTGAGGTATTTTTCTCCAAAGGAGGTTTCATTGAGCTCTGCATGTTGAATTTTGTCAGCAACTTATTTTGATGGATGCAAGATATAGTTTCATTGATAATGATTTCTGGTGTTTGCTCGGCATTAAATACTCTAATTTGTACGCCAATCTTCTCATTTTCTTTGCCTAGGTGTGTCTCATAATATTTTCGAATTCCTTCCCAAACCTCATTTGATGGGTGAAAAAGGTAGCGTCCTAGATGGTGAAAAATAGTATCTTTATCTGGGAACATTTTGTTTAAATCTTGTCTAAAAGAGGATATCATAAAAAAAGTAGGGGCAAAATATTGATCTGCCTGTAAAATCAATATAGGAATTTTTTGAAGAAGATCTTGATTTTGATCACAATGAAAACGAGTATCACCAAGATTGTAGTTCATTAAAGTAAGAAAAACAATTGATGGCAAGAGCTCTTCTGAATTGTTTTTCTTGTTATTTGTAAGCATGCTTTCAAATGTTTTAAATTGTTTCAAATTATTTGAAAAAGGAGAGTTTTTGGGCAACAACCATGAAGAATTAGGAAATGGCTCGCAAAAGAGATTCGACATATCATTGTCAAATCTAACAATAAGAAGGCGGCCTGTAAGAATTGCATAAAGAAATGTTGAAACCATGGATAGCATCCTGTTCCCTAAGCCATTTGCGGCTATCCATATAACATATTTACATCTTGAATCAACATCATGTTTTCCAAATTGTGCACCTTCTTTCATGGTTTCATTGTAAGATTTAGTATAAGGTCCACAAATTTGATGAAGATGCTCATAGTTTCGTAGCTTAGATATCAAATATTTAGAAGGTTTGTAAGAAGAAGTTTTCCGGTACAAGTAAGATTCAAACCTACTAATGCACGATGCTTCACCAAATGAGGAAACTAAAAGTCCACCGAGAAGCTTGTCATCAGTGATTTTAGATAGAATTAGATTATCCTTCACATCTTCAAATAGATTATTCTTTGGACCTTTAATTACAAAAACAATAAATTAAAATCAAATAAATTCCAACAATATTAATATCAAAATAACAATGGCGTTTGAAAATAGGAATATAACTTTGAAAGATTAAACTTACCTATAGAGATTGAGTTTTGGTATGTGCAAAAAAATATGATCAAAATGGAAAAGGTCATGGAAGCTGCAACTAACAATATTTTGAAACTCTTCAAACTGTTCCCATCTGCCATCCTGATTTGATGACATGCATATACAAATCAAATATAAAATGGATAATTATGTTCATTGAAATAGCAACAAAAACATAAATACGATGAAATACAAATAAGTTTACTTACACTCTAATTTAGAATTGTATTTGATCCAAAAGAATGAAAAATCCAAGAAGGTAAATCGTACATATTTATGGAGGAGTGATGATAGTCTTTTTCTTCCAAAACAAACCAACATAGCTCATTAGGTTGCCTAACATTATTTAATAATTTGGTCATATGAAGCACTTTTTCTACCAATTTTTTTAACTTTTATTTTGTGTTCTAAAGTCAAATTATATATATCATTAGATCATGAGAATGGAAGTTACACGTACACTACAGTAGTACTAAATTAAATAATATTATGTAAATTGGTATTGTTATATTAGTAATATTAATATATAATAATGTATTATAATAATTTAAGAAGACTATTAAATAATAGTAATAATAAATATTTAACGGAAAATTAATAAAATATAATCGTAAACGTCAAAAACTCCGATAACAATTTAGAATCAAAAGTGAATATAAAAGATACATGTTACCTAATACTATATATCCTATCAATCAAAGTATCCATTTTTTACATAGGAGAGTTCTAATCTTTTATCATTCAATTATTATTATTTTTTTCTAAATTTTATCTTACAGTTTTTTTTCCCCACATTTTAGTTCCAAATTTTAAATTTTTGAACAACCTATCATTTAAATTCTTTTCGACACATTTTCCGATCAAACACATAATTTTAATCAATCGTGTTTATACAGTTACAGATATTTTTAATCACATAATGATAATATTATTAATTAATTAAAACATAATTTAGTATTAAAAAATATTACGTTATTTATTTATTTATTGAGTAAATAGACGCAGTGTGAAAGAGGAAGGGGAAAGGGGCAATGGCGGAGGGAGTGGGAGATTCAGACCCATGGCTGGGAATTGATAAGCTCTATCACCTTCTCATGTCTTTCTTTCTCACTTTTCTCTTTTACTCTTTCGCTTCTCTCACTCCATATCGCCGCCACGCTATTTCCATCGGATCTCTCTTCTCCCTCCTCGCCGGCGCCGCCAAAGAGGCCGCCGATCACCTCGGCTACTTCCACTCTTCGGGGGCTTCTGTCAGGGACGCCCTTGCCAACATCCTCGGCGTCTGCATCGCTTCCTTCGCTCTTTCTCTCTTCCCATTCTCACTCCGATCCCCTCCGCCTCATCACACGCGTGCCCTTTCCCTTGTTTGATCATGGTAACTCTTCTTTCGCTTTTTTTTTTATTTCATTTCTATTTATTTTACTCTAGGTAAGGCCACCTATGTGATGCTTAATTGCTCGTATTTTCAAATCATATATTTATGTACTTCTCTTCTATGTGCAATTCATTTTCAAACATTTCGCATCATTCGCTGTTATCTTCATTACATTTACCTCCCTCAACCGCAACTCTTCCCATTAGGTGGACCTAGCTACATTGATCAAGTTGTGTAACTCTTTGCATATGAAATCTCTGACCTCTCCAAAACGAAGGGTAAACGTTGCCACTTAGGTAGATTAAAACAGATTTTTTACGCATAATTTTATAAATCTGAGGTCAACTTTAGATACCATCAATTTGTAGCGTATAAATGACTCTAGTTCATGGTGTTAGAGTTATAGTTTTCAGCTGTTTATATGGTCTGTTGTTTTATCCATTATTAACCGCCATGGGAGGGCTACTCTCGTATTATGTATGTGTTGGAATGACAGAAGTATTGAAAATTTCACATCAATCATTTAACATCAACTAAACATATGATCTTATATAATTAGGTGTAAATCTTAATTTACTTAATCGGTTTATTGAGATTAAAAATTCAACTTAAATGTCAACTTCTTAATATAGTTTTCCTGTATCATCAAATTTGTTTCCTATATCATAAAGTTTAACACATCTTCGAGATTTTATCTACTAGGACATGAATTTGGTCGTTTTTACTAACTAATCGATCTTATTTTCATGTTCCTTTTCAGGACAAAGATAGAGAAAAAAAGGAAAAGAAATTGTATTTTTATGCACTAAACACCACTCATTTTTGCCATAATACATTAAATACACCATAGTCGTCAGCTCACATTTTATACATCTATCATTTTGACGAACCAAACTTTCTCTCTTTTTGCTTGCTTTCTACAATATTTATATATTATCATTTGAAAAAGTACGAACATCCTACAATGTTGCAGTGTCCAAGTTGGATCCTGATGACGATAGAGCAAGTCACCTTCTGAAGCTGATTGAAGCCTTTGCTTTGGCGTCATCGTCTTCTTCGGGCAGCTTCACTGCAGTGTAGGTACCTGCACCGGCTAAAGCTCCAAGTACGGGAGCTACCAGATAAACCCATATGGCTTTGTAGTTGTTTGCGGCGATGGCAGGACCTAGTGTTCTTACTGGGTTCATTGAGCCTCCTGATACTGGCCTGCAATTCAAGGTTAAGCATATTTAACCAAACTCCACTTTTTAGGGGCAATTTTAGACGACTCTACTTTGTTTCTGTGATTTGTTGAAAAAAATAGCTTTTGAGGCAGCTAAGAATTCTTTTCGATCAAGGTATGAGGCTGGGGATTTTGGATTGAAAAAGTGCTTAACAGTAAGCAATGGAGTGAGTGAAAGCTTCTTTATTTTTTACCTTGGAAGGATGAGAATGAGGCCATATATATCTTCAGAAAATAATAATCTATAATGACTTTCGTTTCTAAAGCTTAAAGTGAAAATTACAGTAAGATTTAAGCGAACCATGATAAAGAAGTGGCATATTCACCATAAGATTTAAGTGGCTGCAATTACCGTAAGCTTTACTAAAACAATGATAAATATACTCTTTCAAAGTTTATTTTAGATCAACCTTGTGTACTTCTACTTCATTCTCCTTTTTTGAACTTGTTTGCAATCCATTTTATAATTTTCGAACGGTGACTAATAGCATAGTTTTTAGAAGATTACTAGTATGTTTGAAACTCATTGAGGATAGAACAATTGTATTTCAGAAGTGAACCTGTACCTATTAAGTTTTCAAAATTCACTTTTGAAACATAAAATGTATACACTTAACGATGCTTTAAACTTAAAAGAGGGAAAAATAAATCCTAAACTCAAATCTACAATTAAATAAATAAAAAAAATTGATCAAAATTGAATGGGATCTTATATCCTATTTAACATGAAGAGACTTACTAAAGTGTAGTGTAAGATCTCAAACTGTTCAAAAAAAGACTAAAATCCTCTCTCTTTTTTTAAAGAAAATGATAGAAAAAAAAGTATCAAGTCTCTTTTCTCTTTTTTCTCACCATCTTCCTCTGATAAAAATTATGTGTGACTGTTAAATTGTGAAAACTCTATAATTGGTTCAATTTATTATACAAAAAGGAAATCTTTGTTTTCATTAGCTTGCTGATGGAATGTTCAAAAGCAAGTTACTATTTCTCAGAATTGATGTATACTAAACGTTACCTCTAAATTAGCATCTGAAATTGTAAGTGCCAGTCATTTCAGTTTGCTCTTTCAAAATTATCATTTAATTTTTAAATTTGTATGAAGCCATTCGTTTAAATTTTACCATTTACTTAAAGTTCTCACTTTTTATTTAGTTTTTAACATTATAAAAACATTCAATTCAATCTCTCCAGTTAATAAAATTGAGAAAATAAGTATCGTGAATGGCAACTTCATGAACTAATTCTGTAAATAACATGTTTTACAGTAACGAGTACATATAAGAAATCAATTTGGTAAATTTGTTTTGTTTAGTAACTTTCGTTGTTCTTTTTTAGGTACCCATGAGTAGTTAGCAGAGACATAAACGGTGACATACCCTGCTATCAGTATGTTGAGCATCACAGTAGCTCCCACCGCGATTCCCGCGAGTTCTCCCACCTGCAATTACATCCATCACGGACTTAGATGCTACACTAATCCGTATATATATATACTTGTTCTGGTTTAATCATCGATTCAAGACGTTTGGATCACGAATCGATGATTAAATCAGAACAATAATTTTATACTTATGCGTACAAATACGAATACATATACACCCTTCATACTTTATTAGCTAAAACAGGTGTCAACTCTGTTTCTGCAGAAACTGTTAATTGGTATTAAATTTGATTTATTCCCGGTAATTGTACGTTTCCAGATCTGTGCTTGATTGTTAAATAAGGGGTGGTGATGTTGCTGTTTTTATGTTCAAAGTAGGAAAATATTATTTTGTGGTTCCAAATCCTTAAAACGCGGACAAAGCATGATAATCTCACTGCAAAATAAGCATAAACTTTCATTTCATGTGCCTCAACAATAATATTTTCTGGATCTGTCGCACAACCCATCACACTTGTCTTCAACTTTCATGCATAGACTAAGATTTGAAATAATGTCAGTGTAAAAAATAAGTCCACTCCTTATCAATTTTCATCAGAGAGATTCTTTTTACATGCATGAAATTTAACGTATACAAACACTAACCGGTTTTGGATTAATATATATAACCTTTTGTAGATTAAAATTGAATTCAGTTTTGTTAAAAGTTTATGTGGCAGGAGTGTCCAAAAGTTTATGGAATCACGAAAAGTACTTTTTTTTTTTTTGTTTTTCCCTGATAAAACAAAACTGTTCCTCTGTCATCAATCAGACATCATGGTCATGGAACATAAACAAAAAAACCACGTGTAAGGAGACAGAGAGAGAAAAGAAAAATAGACTCACAGCTCTGGTGTCGGTGGCGACTGCAGTGACAACGAACATGAGATTGAAGGCAATAATGAACTCCAAAGCAAAAGATTGGCCATATCCCCCGGAAGGAACGGTGACTCCACCACTCATGAAAGGGTGATAAACCCCTTTCAGAGCAAATGCGGCACAAATCGATGCCAAAACTTGTGCACCAATATACATAGGCACCTGCAGTATTATATATATCAATGAAGATGAACCTGTTTTTTCGTAGAAAAATAATTAACTAAGATAAGAGTTGTTGTACTTACATGCTTCCAGGGGAAGTGCTTCAATGCAGCGAAGGAAAGGGTGACAGCAGGGTTGAGATGAGCACCGGAGATGTGGCCGGTGGCGAGGATGACGATCATAACGGCGAGACCGGTGGTGGCAGCGCAGCCTATGAGGGTCTCGGAGCCGTTAGTCTTCTGGTTGACAATGGCGGCGGCAGTGGCGGCGAACATGAGAATGAAGGTGCCGATGAACTCAGCACCGACCTTTCTTGCTAGAGGGACAGTAGGAGGCGGTGGCAAAGAGCAGGAGACGGGTGGTAATGCTCCATCTTCTATGGTCCAATCCTCCACAGTGAAGCATCTACAACTCTTGAGAAGCGATTTCTTGTTATTACCATTATTAGTCCTATTGGTGAAACCTCCAAAAAGAGGTGCACCAGGAGTTCCTGGGGTGGCAGGTGTTGAAGGGATTTCGTCATTGTTGTCCATACCCCACAAAGAGAGATGAGAAATGTTTGTGTGTGGTGAGAAGAGAAGAGATGAGAGGCATGTGTATATATAGTGGTTGGTTGAGTTGATTGCAGAATGAGAAAGGAAAAAGGAGTGAGTGAAGAAGTGCAGTGGTAGGGTAGGCATATTAACAAATGGATGGTGGGACATTGAAGACTCCAGGTTCAATTCAGACAACAGTCGCAAACTTCGGGCATCAGTCACTCAATTCTTTTCCAATTCTAAGTATTTGGGACAACCTCTGTAAGATCATTTCCGACCATTTCTCGTGCTTTCAATGGATACAAATATAAAAAAAGACTGAAATATGTTTTCAGTCACTATATATCAGTGCCTAAATTATAAGTCCTCGTAACTAAACGACGACGGTATAAAAATTTACTGACGTAACTAACAACGTACTTTTATGTTCATGTGTTTGTGTTGATAAGTGTGTATCCATGTTAGCATATGGACACACATGTAGCAATTTTGTGATGTCTTATTATGAGAATTGGATCTTTTTTATTTTAAAGTTCGAATATCTTTCTGTTCTTAGACCTTAAAAACGAATGAACTAATCTTTAATCAAAAGAAAATAAGAATTTATTAATATTATAAACAATATCGTCATATGTGTGTTCACGTGTTGACTTAAACACACAAATAACATCGTTAATTAATCATGTCAAATACTTAATTTTGATAAATTATAATAAATATGTCTATTTATTTTTAAACTTTGGAAATCACGTACTATCAACAAGTTTAAGATAAAAATAAAATTTAATTTTATATTATAGATCAGAAACTAAAACATACTTAATCCATATAAAAATAATATTTTTCCCTCAATTATTGATTGAGAATTTATCTCTGACTTTATAAGAAAGTTGAACAATAAGTTAAAAAGGAAAGACACCAAAATATATTATCTTAAATTTTTAATCGAAGGTGGTGTGTAGTATTTGCACTAAAAATTTCCTAATTAATTGAAAAAACAAAACATGTAATTTTAAAATGCACTATTATTTCTGAATTACATATTTTCTTCTTGGATTGACTCTATTTAATTTCGTCTACGTAATGGTGGTTTGAAAAAAATAGTTATTTATTCTCTGAATTTAAAACTATAACCTAATATTAGGATGAAAAATAAAAACAAAATATCATACAGACAAATGTGGATTTTGTAGGCAAATGTGATTCTCCCACCACAATATAAATAACATGAAAAATTAAAATTAAAAAATTTTGCGGACATCATAGATGATCCATTTGTACTATCTCACAAAATTAAAATTAAAATTAAAAAATTGTACTATCTTACGAAATATTTTGTTTAGCTTTCAAAAAAAAATAGTCTATAAATAGTTATTATTTTTCAAGTATAAAAAGACAGAAAAAAGTACAATAAGAAAAATAAACTAATGGGATGTAAGTAAATAATAAAACGGGAAAAGAGAAAACAATTGTATGTATATAAGTGGAAAATATGAGTTCCATGGTGCAGTGTACCTACGAAATTTTGAGATGACATTAAAAATCTTGGTAACTGGGTGACATATATACACCTTTGACAATGTTGTGTTAGAAATCAGTATGTAAATGTTTTTTACGTAGGTCCAATGATATTTCATAAATGTGATGAAAAGATTGCAGTTTTAATTTGAATTTGTTTTTGGCTAGTTAGTGTCCTCCTAATGATAAAAGCAAAGACAAATACGCATATTTATTGGTGGAGAGTAAAAGGAAGAGAGGGTTCTGGTTGTGGTTCTGGCAGCAATTATGGAATGCTATCTGCAAAACTGATGAATATGACCCATCAACCACAAGCTTTGTGGGTAGCATGCATCGAAGATTTCATGGCGATCATTGTTGTGTTACTGCTCCAGAATCAGCATAATGATTAATGAGATTTATGTCTCAACTCTGAAACTGTTTGCTGTCATTTTGAAACATCAAATCATACAGGGATAGAGAGAAAGAAGACCCTAAAAGTGTCTTCCTCCAAGTAACTATGCGTAGGGGGCACCAATTCTTTTCTTGTCTTAACATTTGTGGTTTTCTTCCTCTTTCATGTCCTTTTCGATTCTGGGAATTTATCAATAATTATCACCAAATGCCCCTCGTACTAACGTTAATTATCAATCTGGTTTTACTTCTCAAATTCATGCTTCAGATAACTTACTGCAGCTTAGTTGACTAAAATTGAAACCAGAATTACCTGTGATACAATAAAATAGCATATATAATAGATCATAAGATGTTGGTTAGTGTTGGGTTTGTTCGAGAGATATCATTACGAACATACATTACCGTTGAGACATTAGTACAAATCACACATAAGATATTGACACTATTTCTGATCTAAAATTTTAAAACAATGTATCTTTTTTCATTTTTACTTAATGTGAAACTTAGATTCATTAATAAATTTTTAATTATGTGTGTTAGAAGTGGGGTTTAAGCCCACAAAACCGGCTTGTAAGGTGAAGATTGCACCCACTTATATATTGTGTCTTATCTCTAGTCGATGTAGGATTTTCAACACACCTCCTCACGTAGTCCCTTAACGGCCCGATATCGAGTGGAACAGAATATTTAAGAAAGTTCACTAGGATAAGCTCTAACTTGGCTCTAATACCATATTAGAGGTGGACTTTTTAAGTCTAACTCAATTCCATAAAACCGGCTTATAAAGTGAGAATGGCACCTTATCTCTAATCGATGTGAGACTTTCAACACTTTGAAAAATATGTAGGGTGGGATTGATTTAGGAATGAAGAGGAGGTGAATTTGAAAGGCAGTGCATGAATTACAATATTGAAAGGTGGGACTCCAACAAAAGATGAAATTAAGATTGGTCAAAATGAGTTGGCATTTTGTATCATTTTGTCCTCCACTTGACGCACTCCACATCACTTGGTCAACTTACTTCAAATATAGAATTCTGCCTGCACACGCTATGTACCATGTTGTTTCAATGTGCACCGTTCCTTTTTCTCTTTTCTTCTCTCATTGGTTTCAATAATGTTCTCCCTTTAATTTTAGCTAATTGTGTTATAAACCAAAAAGCTGATTTGACTCAAACAAGATACCTTAGACGTAGGAAACTGCACCTATAAAAAAATATGCAGATTCTGCAGGCGCAACAGATAAGTTAACAACAACTATTTCCATGACACACAACATAATGCATGCTCGTTGTTTATAAACCACAATTTCTCAAAATGAGTCTTCAATCAAGCATGTTGGCAGTGCTAATAAAGTTAACTCAGAAAGAAACCTTTCGCGTTTCATTTCACCATATATGTCAAAATGGCCCGCATACAACAACGCTTAATTATTACCTAAGTTTTTTGGTGTTGAAGGAAATTTCAGTGTCATTCCCTACTCATTAATCATGAGTTTTACAGTGTGCTAACACTCACTTTGACACAAGAGAAAACAAAAAAAAGTAGTGACTCTAATTGCTCCACGTTTCGCCCTCACATTTGATTGCTTGGAACCAGGTGTGAGGATGACTGAAATTTTGGCCCCACGCCATTGCCAAACCTTATGAATCAGTTAACACTCAATAACTAGCATTGGTGGTTTAACCTCAAACTCAAACATGTATCGATACGGATTGTTATTTAGCCAAACCAACCAAAGAGACAACCTCGTATGTTATCGAAAACAGAGTTCAATTCACAAAAAGAAATTGATTATACTCTCATTCAAAACCTTAAGACGATAGATTTATGGAACTTCGGTGTAATGAAAAAAGGAAGTGAAAGAGAAGGGCCAGAAAATTAACATGATGCAGAAGTGGAGAGCATATGATTAAGTGCAATTCTTATTATTATAATTCTAAGAAAGAAAAGACAAAAGATGAGAGAGAGTTAATGGGTTGTTGAATACATAAGCCTTCCCTGGCTGTTACTAATACAGAATTTCTCCACTAATCAGAAAAAAGAGAATGCCCAATAACTCTGACTTAGGTTATTTATTTGGTGTGGTCTTCGGATAAAGATTCTGCTTTGAAGATAATGTAAATATGACATATTCCAACTTCATCATAGCCAACACTTTATCTAACTTAGTATATGTTTTTTATATTTCAATTGCTTCCAACATATTATTATACCCTTTCATTATTTCTTTTATCTTGATACTTTCATTATTTACATTATAAGTATTCTCTTTTCAACTCATTAATGTTAAAATATTTAATTAAGGACTTTACGCATTATCTTTTCAATGGTGCATATCAAACTCTTTTATTGATATGTATTATAATGAAAGAGACATAGGTAAGTAATATGACATATGTCTTGATTATATAATTGAATAAATTATCATTTGGATAGTGCTGCTTAATTTTTATAAACAACTTTTTCTTTGCTTCATTTTTAATAGCTTGGGTAAAATTCAAAATTACAATTTGATAAAAATAAAGCATTTTTTTTTCAATTTTGCATTTGCGAAAATGTTGATGACCTCCTGAAAACTAAAATACATATAATCTTAAAGTGAGAATTAAGTAATTAAAATTATACATCGACAATAATTGAGGATTCAACTCGTTAAGAATAAAAGACAGTAGTTAATTAAAAATTGAAAATCTCGTTAAACCAACATTTTATATCTTCCGTTGCTATAATAATCATTCAACTTTGTTTAGTTCGCTATAATCATTCATCAACTTTAACAAGTGCAACGCATGATGATGAAAAAAAAGGACAGATTGTAATCTATGTCCATTATATTTTCAATAATTAAAATATCATAAAATTTAAAATAAGTAAAAGAAAAAAAAAGAAACAACTTTGAATTTAATTCAAACTTCAAGAAGTCTTGATCACACATTAAAAAATAAAGTTCCAAAATAACTAAAGAAGGTGTTAAAAAATAAACTACTATTATCAAAATGAAATATAAATTAATTTGTATTTAGTGATTTTTATGCCTAAAATTTGTTTAACCAAATATCTAAATTAATACTTTAATTTGTATTTAGTGATTAATATTTAGTAAAATAAGTGAACACTTAACCCATGATAAATCAATCAGAATTAAAAAAAATTATAAATCATAGAAAAAGTGATAAAAAAGTGAAGTAAATTAAATTGACTTATTTTTACCTTATAACCAAATTAGTTCACTTTCACAATCTTACCTTTTTAATCTTAATTGAGTGATATTAAATATTAGGGTTAAATATGTTTTTGGTCCCTCAAGTTTGAGCGAAATTTGGGTTTAGTCCCTCATCAAAACTTTTGACCAATTTAGTCCTTCGTTTTCCAAACTGCGTGAATTTAGTCCTTTTAACCAAATTTTGTTAAGTTTATCTGACATTTCAAACGCATTTCATGATAGTATTTAAATTATATATACTGTTTGACACATTTTTGCTTCAATGTTAACTTAAATACT
>Ga0209589_1002313_pt1 | contig 32633 bp, 37 predicted proteins | sample CowpeawhiteBW_FD_187525 | JGI IMG/M metagenome (GOLD analysis project Ga0209589, IMG submission 187525) | Root nodule microbial communities of legume samples collected from California USA - Cow pea white BW (SPAdes) (version 2) | ecosystem: Host-associated > Plants > Roots > Nodule | place: USA...
ACTCCGCAGGTCCGGATTGGCATGTGCTAAAGATTGAACACAGGCCATGTTGTAACGCCGTGCGGAGAGCTCTAACGAAGGTCGCTTCGTCGGTCGGCCAGCTTCTCCTCCCAAAAAACACTAACCTTCTCTATGAACATGACAAAATCGATGAACTCCTTGCAAGACCAGGTGTCAAATGCCTTGAGCAGGATCGAGAAACTAGAATCGGAATATCAGCCCATGACCGTCGGACAGCTCTGCTCACTGCGAGCTCGCACGCACGGGAATGTTGTCGCCATCGATGTGTTCGACCGCGGCGAGCGCGCCACATACGCAGAGATGGATCGCCGATCAAACTTGTACGCAAACGGGCTACGCAAGCTCGGAGTCCGCAAGGGTGATCGCGTCGGCGTGATGCTGCCCAACCGCATCGAATTCCCAATCTTATGGTTTTCGATCGCAAAGCTCGGCGCCGTGATGGTCCCCATCAACATGCGCTACACCAGCGCCGAAGTTGAGTATGTTCTCAGTGACACTCAAGCGAAATTCGCGATCGTTGAGGAGTCGGTATGGTCAGTGTTCTCCGCGATGGAGCCTTGGCCGCAAGACCTCGCCAAAGAGAGAGTGATTCTCGTTGGAGCTTCCGACCGGTCAGCCACGACACTTGATCTAGTGTTCAAGGGCGCTGACGACTCTCCTGTGGACGAGGACGTGCGCCCCGATGACCTGCTGAACATCCAGTTCACCTCGGGAACGACCGGCTTTCCGAAGGGATGCATGTTGACCCACGACTATTGGAGCGTGTTCTCATATCAGGGTGTGTGCTGGGACGCCCAGTCGTACAAGAGATACTTCTCCGCGCAGCCGTTCTTCTATGTCGATCCGCAATGGCACTTCCTCAAGAGTTATCGTCAAGGCGGCACAATTTACCTGGCTCCGCAACTCAGCGCGAGGCGGTTCATCGGTTGGGTCAAACAGCACCGCGTCGAGTGGTGTTCATTTCCCGAGCTGATGACCCGGCAGCCCGAAGCCGCCGACGATGTATCTACGTGCCTGAAGCAGATTGCGAATTTCGGCTGGAGTCCTGACTCGATACGCCGATTCCGGCAACGGTTCGGAGTGCGGGGCCAAGATGGATTTGCGATGACGGAAATCGGGTTCGGCACGCAAATGCCCGGCGATCTCGATGAGATGGACGACTCCGGTTCGGTCGGTATTCGCGCACCATTTCGGAGGCTGCGGTTAGTCAATGAGGATGGCACGCCGACGCCGCCCGGCGAGGTTGGTGAGCTCTGGGTGAGCGGTCGTTCTATCTTTATGGGCTATTGGAATAAGCCAGAAGCGAATGCCAGCTCCTTCGAGGGCGAATGGTTCAAGACGGGAGATCTCTTCCGCCGCGACGAACTTGGATTTCTGTGGCTAGTGGGGCGCACCAAGGACATGATCCGTCGTTCGAGCGAGAATATCGCTGCGCGCGAGGTCGAGGCCGTTATCCGAGAGATTCCAGAAATCGCGGATGTAGCGGCTGTACCCGTGCGCGATGAGAAGCGCGGCGAGGAGGTCAAGATCTTCGTGGAGCTGAAGGAAGGGGTCATGCCGAATGATCTACCCGTTGAACGAATCCTGGAGCACGCTCGTACGCGCCTCGCCCGTTTCAAGGTACCGCGGTATGTGACTTTCACGCCGGCGCTTCCCAGAACCGTGACGAACAAGGTGCTCAAACGCGAGCTGATTGCGGCCGCGGATCCTTTAGCCGGTGCCTACGATAGTGAGGAGAAACGCTGGCGTTAGACAGAAGGCCGTGCCTTGCTGCGCTATCAGGAAAAGTAAAGTGCGCGGTACCGCGTCGCGGTAACCGGCTCAATCCGCTGCGGCTCACGGAGTTGCGTCTGGCTGTTAGAGAATCATAGATAACCAGCTCGCGGTAGTTGGTGAGCAAAGCCGATGCAATTTTTCGAGAGGTTCGTCTGCCATAGCCGTCCATCGGAAGAGCGAGCAGGTGGCGCTGTATGACGTGACGAAGTGATCGAATTTTCCGGACGAGTCGCTTAACATTGGAGAAAGACCGCGGCTGATCGCCTTGCAGGTGATCAACGCAAAGAAGCGCTCCACTTGGTTAGGCCAGGAACTGAAGTGCATGTGCTATGGGCCTGATCGCGAGCCAACCTCTGATCTTCGGGGCGCATCATCGTCGGTGATGCGGCGGATGTCCAGCATCATGGGTCCGCTTTATCGCGGAGGAACGATAGGATTCCGGATGCCGATGACGCGGCTTGCATCTGACGAGCACCGTCCCGTCAATCACATTCAGCGCTGCAAAGAACGTGGTGGCCCTGTGGCGATTGTAGTGCGTGAGTAATCCCTTCGTAACCGAGGCAGGCAGCATTGGCTACGTGCGCTCCAAAGCTTGGCACTGACTCTTCCCGTCGGCCCAGATCACCAAAGCATTATCGGGCGGGCTAACATACAGCCCGACGACGTCGCGCAGCTTCTCGATGAGAAAGATCGTTGGAGGGCTTGAACCCTTCAGAGCGATGCGGGTTGCAAGCGGAACGTTCGGAAATAACGCTGTACGCCGATCTTGGAGATGCAAGTTTCCGCAGGCGGAGCGAACGCTTCAATGTGCGGAGCCATCGGGCGGCTAGATGTGTAGCGTCGTTCTAATCAACCCGCGCCACGCGTTCGTCATCGATCGTTCGCCGCGCGCGTGCGTGAACATCGTTTCATACAGACCAGCCAAACGTCGCTCAATGAGAGGCGACCGCCACCTTCCGATGGTAGCGTTTGTCAGCTGGACTCGTTGCGCAATCGCGTTGTTTGGGCCGCCATCGGAGCTACTCAGTATAATGCGCGATCGATTGCTCAGCGCCGTGGACAGCGAGCGACCCGAGCGGATATTTGAGCGCACGGGACGGTTGTTGGGACGACGGCGAGCACGTTTTTGGCGGCGATGTCTTTGCGCAAATGATCGGCGTCACAGGCCGTGTCGGCGATGACGACATCGGCAGGCAGTCCCCTTGGCGCTCCATCGGCAAAAGCACCGGAACACACTGCTCCATTCCCCGAACAGCTCCGGAAGATCACGCGAGGGAGAGCCCCTGTGCAAACCAACGCGGTCGATACCGGCACGCCCTGAGCCTGACGAGGCGACATGTAATACGCATACCGTAAATCAATCTCAGTCGGATTTCGAACAGGGGCCGCCGTAGCATCTTCGATCCGAACTATCTTGAGGCGGACACCTTGCGATGCTCGTCCAGCGTGGTGCGTCGATGGTGGCCGTCCAGGTGGTGGCGAGCGCGGGCATTGCGCCACGCCTTCCTCGAATGATTCTTGCCTTCATCGCCTCAGATGGTTGCCGCTCGCATGGCTCGCTTAGCGGTAGAGTTTACGCCTGAGGGTGCGGAAGCTTCGCTTTTCTCCAACTTCCGCAGAATTTCGGCAAGGAACGATCATAGATTAGGTAATTTCGGCTTATCGGTCCGATAAGATCAAAAATAGGGAATGAACGTCCGGGCGACCTAAGGACGCCGGCGAGCGAAGCAACGAGCCAAGGGGAGTCGGCGCCCTAAGTTCAGGCGAACTCGTCGAACGAGGTGACGGTCCTATACGGATGCACGAAGTGTGAACATCGAGCCCCATCTGATGCCGTTCCGTGTCACGACTGGAGTCGCGGGTGACGCCGGTCGCCATCGGGAGCGATATGGCACAGCCTCCGCGGCGGCGCCGTCAAGCAAAAGGCGGTGCCACCTCGTGGTCGTCAGCCCGGGCTCAGGTGCTGAGAGTGTGTCCGACATGTCGGATGCAGGCGCCGTTCCAACAAGGTTAGTTAAGGGCAGGCGCTTCATTAGGGGTGGAGGAGGCTGATGGGTACGAACCAGAATCTGATCTGGAAGATTGTCGATTCAAAGAGCGCTCCTTACTTTGATTTGAGTGACAAAATCTGGGATGAGCCCGAGCTCAGCTATCGAGAATTCAATGCGGTGCGTCTCCACGAAGCGCTTCTCCGGCAGGAGGGTTTTTTAGTCACGTCAGGCATCGCTGAAATCCCAACCGCCTTGATGGGCGAAGCGGGCAAAGGTGGCCCGATCGTAGCGGTGCTCGGAGAATACGATGCATTGCCTGGGCTCAGTCAAGAAGCTGGTGTCGCTGAAGAACGGTCGATCGTGAGGGGGGGGGCTGGGCACGGCTGTGGCCACAACTTGCTGGGAGCGGCAGCTCTTTTGGCAGCTTCGTCCATCAAGGAATGGTTAGAAGTGAACGAGATCCCGGGCCGCGTGCGCTACTACGGCTGCCCGGCCGAGGAGGGCGGCTCCGCGAAGAGCTTTATGGCTAAGGAGGGAGCATTCGATGATGTGGACATCGCGATATCTTGGCATCCGGCCGCTTTTACCGGCGTTCTTGAGGCGGGTTCGTCGCTGGCTTGTGTCGAAATGGAATTCGGGTTCATTGGCCGGGCGTCGCACGCTGCTGTCGCTCCAGAGCTCGGTCGCAGCGCACTCGACGCCGTGGAGTTGATGAGCGTTGGTGTGAACTACATGAGAGAGCATATGCCATCGACGGCGAGAGTTCATTACGCGCTCGTCGATGGCGGCGGCGTCGCTCCAAACGTCGTTCAGTCGAGAGCCGTTGTGCGCCATCTGGTGCGCGCGAGTACGCTTGGCGAAATGTGGCAGCTCTTGGAGCGCGTCAAGAAAATCGCGAAAGGCGCTGCGCTAATGACCGAAACCAGCGTCGAGTTCAGGCAGCTTTCCGGTGAAGCGAATCTTGTCGGAAATGCTCCGCTCGAGGCGGCTATGCACCGCAACCTGACTGCGCTTGGCGGACCCGAGTTCGATGGCGCGGACGAGCGCTTCGCGGCGGAGATTCAAAGGACGCTTTCGCGTGCGGACATCACGGCTTCTTATGCTCGGTTTGGATTGCCGGTGAAGGATGAGGCCCTGTCCAGGGATATCTATTCGCCCGCACGCATAATAACGACTTCGGCTGGGTCAACGGACGTCGGAACCGTGAGCTGGGTTGTGCCAACCGTGCAGTGCCGCGTGGCTTGTTTCGCAGTGGGAACACCATTCCATGCTTGGCAACTCGTTGCGCAAGGAAAGACTCCGGCGGCGCACAAGGGCATCGCGTTCGCAGCCAAGGCAATGGCCGGGGTCGCAACGGACCTCTTCACCGACGAAGCTCTCTTGTCTGCTGCCAAGACCGAGTTTCAGAGTTTCAGAGCTTTCAACGAATTCAGAAATCCTATTGGTCCGGAAATGACGCCGTCGCTCGCTATGGGCACGAAGATGTAAGGGGCCGCCTTACTGATAGGTTCTAAAGGTTCATGTAGCGGCAACACGCGAACCGCTGGGTGGATCTTCAAATAACAGGTAGGTGCGAATAGCCGCACAATGACCAAAAAGGGAATTGGAACATGACAATCTCTCGACGGGATCTCGCTAAGGCGGGCCTAGCTGCCGGAGCGACTGCATCGATTCCATCTGTCCTGCGCGCGCAGACTGCGCCAACCGACGTTCAGACTGTCCGCATGGTGATGGAAAGTGACCTCCGCGTCTTTGATCCGGTCTGGACTACGGCTACCATCACCGCCAACCATGCTCTGGCGATTTACGACACGCTATTCTCGCTTGACTCCCAGTTTAAGCCGCAGCCCCAAATGGTGGGCAAGTGGAGTATTTCCGATGACAAAAGGACCTATACATTCCAACTGCGCGATGGTTTAGGCTGGCATCATGGCACCCCTGTTACTGCAGCGGACTGTGTGGCCTCAATCCGCCGCTGGGCGCAGGTAGATACTGGCGGACAGCTGATCATGGCGCGGATCAAGGATATCTCGAAGAAAGATGACAAGACCTTCACGATCACGCTCAAGGAACCGTTGGGTGTTCTGATCGACATGTTGGCGAAAGTGGGCTCGCCTTTCATCATGCGGGAGAAGGATGCAAATCGCCCTGCAACTGAGCAGGTAAGCGCGAATATCGGATCGGGGCCGTTCAAGTTCAATCATGCACTCGCCAAACCCGGTGTGAGCTTCACCTATGACCGCAATGAAAAATACGTGCCCCGTAATGAGCCGGCCGATGGGTTCGCCGGTGGGAAGATCGTGAAGGTTGAACGTGTCATCTGGGAAAATATCAGCGATGCGCAGACAGCCTTCGCGGCTTTGCAGGCAGGAGAAGTTGATTTTCTGCAAACTGTACCTTTTGATCTCTTACCGACGCTTGAGGGCAACTCCAAGGTTACCGTCCAAGTTCTCGATAAGACGGGTAACGACAGGTACATGCGTATGAACTTTCTACAGAAGCCGTTCGACAACGTGAAGGCGCGCCAAGCGATGCTTCACCTGATCGATCAAGAAGCATTCATGCGCGCTACCGTACCCAATGAGAAATACTGGAACACAGTAACTTCGCTATTTGGTAATAATACGCCCTATTCCAATGATGAAAATACCGGCTGGTTCAAAAAAGGCGGCGACCCCGAAAAGGCCAAGCTTCTGTTAAAAGAGGCCGGATACAAGGGCGAGAAGGTAGTCATTCTCGATCCTACCAACGTAACTATAGCCCACAATTCCGCACAGCTTCTGGCGGCCATGCTGCGGAAGATTGGGGTCAATGCGGAGCTAGCGTCGAGCGACTGGGGCGGTGTTGTCACGCGCCGGGCGAACAAAGGTCCCGTTGACGAAGGCGGCTGGAGCATCTTCATATCAAGTAACTCTGGGTTTGAAGACAGCGATCCGATCGGCAACATTGCCTTGGCCGCAAATGGCGAAAAGGCCTGGTATGGCTGGCCAAAGAGCGATGAGTACGAGGCTCTTCGGGCTAAGTGGGTAGATGTCGAAACTCTCGAAGAGCGCCAGTCACTGGCCCGCAAGATGCAAGCAGAGTGGTGGGACTTTGTCGGTTCTGTTCAGGTGGGCCAAATCTTCACTCCAAGCGCGCGCAATAGTAAACTCATTGGCCTTATCAGCATGCCGGGGCTTATCCCAATGTGGAACATGCGGAAGGTGTAGGGCGTGGCGACTTATATCCTTCGCAGGATAGTCTCGACCATCGCCGTCATGGCGATGGTCGGAGTCTTCGTATTCCTGCTTCTCAGGTTGGCGCCCGGCGACCCGGCGGCTATCATAGCCGGCGACGCGGCTACGCCGCAGATGATCGCCGGCATTCGCGAAAGCCTAGGACTCAGCGATCCGCTGCCAGTTCAGTTCGTACGTTGGGTTTTGAGTATCCTCGGTGGCGATTTCGGCACGTCAATTCTCACAGGGCGACCGGTTCTGCAACTCATTTCGCAGCGGTTGGAACCTACTGTTTCCCTCGCGATCTCGACTATGATTTTATCGGTCACGTTCGGAATGATTTTCGGCATCCTTGCCGCATGGCGAGTTGGCGGGCTCGTGGATCACCTCCTTACCGCCTTCGCGGCCCTCGGTTTTTCTGTTCCGGTGTTCGTCGTCGGCTATTTCTTAATATATTGGTTCGCAATGATCGTGCACTTGCTACCGGTTCAAGGATACATCCCTATTGACCGCGGCCTCGGAGCTTGGCTCGTGCACCTGATCCTGCCAACGATGACCTTGAGCGTTCCCTTTATTGCTTTCATCGCCCGGATCACGCGTGCGAGTATGCTCGAAGTTCTGTCGGAAGACTACATTAGGACCGCTGTCGCCAAGGGGGCCTCCTCGTATTCCATATTGTTCCGGCACGCTCTGAAGAATGCAAGTGTGCCGATCCTCACTGTGATCGGAATTAGCTTCGCATACCTGATCGCTGGTGTCGTCATCACGGAGGCGGTCTTCAACATCCCTGGCGTCGGTCGTTTGGTTGTCGATGCCATCAATAACCGCGACTATCCTATTATTCAGGGGGTGCTCATTCTCGTGTCGGGCCTGTACGTCTTTATCAATCTCGCGGTCGATCTTGCTTACACCTTGGTCGACCCCCGTATCCGGTACTGAAATGGCTCTCTTGTCTGAACCAGTTGAATCCGTGCCGCTTGGCCAGTGGCGGTTATCTCATATTCCTCGTCTGGCAAGGCGGCACCTGCTCGTGGTTATAGGCGGCGGTCTATTGGCGCTGTTGATCGTGCTGGCGCTCGCGGCCCCCCTTTACGCCGGCGATCCAGTGGATTTGGACCCTTTCAAACGCCTTCAGCCGCCTTCCCCGGAGATGTGGTTCGGTAGTGATAATTTGGGCCGCGACGTGTTTGCGCGAACGGTCTTCGGCGCGCGGATCTCCCTCATGGTGGGATTCGTGACTGCGGCCAGCGCTGCATTGAGCGGGCTTCTGATCGGTGTCGTTGCCGGTTACAACCGCTGCCTCGATGGTATCGTCATGCGGGTGATGGACGGCCTGATGTCGATCCCGACTATTCTGCTGGCCATGGCCCTCGTTTCTCTGACGGGGCCCGGGATCGGTATTCTCATTATCGCAATCACGATCCCAGAGATCCCGAGCGTCGCGCGGCTGGTCCGTTCGGCAGTTCTAGGCGTGCGGCACCGTCCGTACGTCGAGGCAGCGCTCTGCGGCGGCTCGCGCCTACCAAAGGTGCTGTGGCGGCATATCCTCCCGAGCACAATTGCGCCACTTCTGGTCCAGAGCGCCAATGTCTGCGCAGCTGCGATTCTGACTGAGGCCAGCCTCAGCTTCCTGGGCGCAGGCGTTCCGACTGAGATCCCTAGCTGGGGCAACATGATCTCAAGTTCTCGCTTGTATCTCCCTATTGCCCCGTTGACTGTATTCGCTCCCGGCATTTTCCTTGCCCTCACGGTTCTAGCCGTCAACCTGCTCGGAGATGGCTTACGCGACCTGTTCGACCCCCGCTCGACGCGGAGGCACTGATATGCAACTGGAAAAGGTCGAACGGGATCACGTGCTTCTCGACGTTCGAGATCTGGAGATACACTTTTACGGCGACGGAAGCGTCACCCGCGCGCTTAGCAGCGTCAGCTTCCAGGTAAGACGTGGCGAAACGCTCGGCGTTGTTGGCGAGTCTGGATCTGGCAAAAGCGTCACGGCGCTCTCCATTCTTCGCTTGCTGCCGAAACTGGCGACCAGGACTGTCGGCGGTGAGATCTGCTTTCACGGACGGGATCTCCGGAAACTCTCTGAGCGCGAGATGCGAAAGATTCGTGGTGACCGGATCGCTATGATCTTCCAAGAGCCGATGACGAGCCTCAATCCGGTTTACACTGTCGGCCGCCAGATCGCTGAAGCAGTGCAGATTCACACGCATGCCTCGCGATCAGAAGCGATAGCAAAGGCTGAGGAGATGCTTGCTCTGGTCCGCATCGCGGATTCCGGGCGTCGCGTTAATAGTTATCCCCACGAGATGTCGGGCGGCATGCGCCAGCGTGTCATGATCGCGATGGCGCTCGCTTGCTCACCGGAATTGTTGATCGCCGACGAGCCAACAACTGCGCTTGATGTTACTATCCAAGCGCAGATCCTTAGGCTGATCGTCGATCTGAAAGAGCGGATGGGGACGGCCGTTCTATTTATCACGCATGATCTGGGCGTGGTCGCCGAGACTTGCGAGCGGGTGTTGGTCATGTATGCAGGCCGGATCGTCGAGCAGGCCCCCGTAACTGATCTGTTTGCACGTCCCGCGCACCCCTACACTCAGTGTCTCATGCATTCGGCACCTGATCCCCGGCACGGCCGGCGGCGGCTTCCGGAGATTCCGGGCATTATGCCTAGCCTGCATGAGGCCACGATAGGATGTAGCTTTGCGCCTCGTTGCCCGTTCGCAATTGCCATTTGCCGTGAGCTGGCTCCGACCTTGCGTCATGTCGGTACTGGTCACGCTGCCGCTTGCTGGCGCGCCGAAGAGGTGATGGGCGCATGAGCGATCCTCTGCTGAAAGTCGAAAATCTGACAAAGCATTACGCGCTCGGCGCAGGGCTATTTAAGAAGACTATTCCCCTTGTGCTAGCGGTGGAGGATGTCTCCTTTTCGGTTGAGGCAGGCGAGACCCTCTGCATCGTTGGAGAGTCCGGCTGCGGCAAGTCCACTGTTGCTCGGCTCCTGATGCGGCTCGTGGAGCCGACAAGCGGGCGCGTGCTGATCGATGGAACCGATATTGCGGTGCTCAAGAAGCAGGCGCTGCGCGAGTGGCGGCGTCGGATGCAGATGGTTTTTCAGGATCCCTACTCGTCATTGAACCCACGTCTCACTGCCGGACAGATCATCACCGAACCTGTTGAGAACTTCAGGCGCCTCAACCGCGGCCAGCGCCAGGTACTTGCCGTAGACCTTCTGCGACAGGTCGGAATGTCGCCTGAGACAATGCACAGGTTTCCATCCGAGCTTTCGGGCGGGCAGCGGCAGCGGCTCGGCATCGCTCGGGCACTGTCTCTTCAGCCTTCACTCATTATCGCCGACGAGGCAGTCTCAGCTCTTGATGTCTCCGTCCAGGCACAGATCCTGAATCTGCTCATGGACCTTCAGCAGCAAATGGGCATCGCCTATATCTTCATCTCGCACGACCTTAGCGTCGTCCAACATGTTGGCCATCGCGTTGCAGTCATGTATCTGGGGCGGATCGTTGAACTTGCGCCGTGCGAGGCACTTTTTGCCAAGCCGGTCCATCCATACACCGAGGCACTCATTGCCGCGGCTCCGGTGCCGGATCCAACGCTGGTTCGACGCAAGCCGCCGATGGAGGGCGAGGTTCCTAGTCCTATCAACCCGCCAGGAGGATGCGCGTTTCATCCGCGCTGTCCTCTCGCGGTGGAGCGTTGTCGAAGTGAAGTGCCGCCTCTAGTTCAGATGGCAGATGGGCGCTTGGCGGCATGTCATGTGCGTGCCCCGGCCACGTATATCCCAACCAAGCCAGTTGCGGCTGCAACGAATTCTTCGCCCAGTCCTGTGGCGGAGCCGTAATAGCTTTCCTGAGCCAATTTTAATGGACTGTTCTCATACCTCGTAGGGAGACAACCAAAACTGTTGCCATAGCCGCCAACAACCTTACTGAGCCTTTCGCATGGCTAACGGCACCACAAGCAGGCTCTGATCCAAGTACGCCGATTCGGTTCACGCCAGTACGATGCTTCTTAATGAGCTTAAGAACCAAGGGAATCCCGAAATTCTGAAGGTCACGTGAACTGCAGCGAGATGGCTGCTGTAAGCGAATCGATTTGACTTCAGCAATTTAGGCGATGGAGAAAACAATGGAGAAACATTCACACGAGAACGATCATGATTCCGCCCGGCAAACTGCTTACTTTGACACCACAGGCTCCATTGCAACAAACGTTGCTGATGGCTTCACGATGGTAGCGGTTGGCGACCTTATCGTGACGCGGCCGCTGACTAAAGGCCATCATCCCGGCTTCGGTTCCATTATCGAAATTCTTCGTGATGCTGATGTCACATTTGGAAACATGGAAACTCTCATTTTCGACATTCGGTCCTTCAATGGAAGCCCACAAGCTGAGTACGGTGGTACTTATCATGTGAGCGTCCCAGAGCTTAGCCCCGATTTGAAGGCAATGGGCTTCAACATGATGGGGCGCGCAAATAACCACACATTGGACTGGGGCATTGAAGCGATGCGCGAGACCAGCCGATTGCTTGATGAAAGCGGTATCGTGCATGCAGGTGTGGGCGAAAGTCTTGCACAAGCAGGTGCCGCTCGCTTCTTGGAGACAGCGCACGGTCGCGTGGCATTGGTATCATTTGCTACAACGTTCACGCCTATGTCTCGTGCCTGTGATCCAGCCAGCGAGGCGCCAGGCAGACCGGGGCTCAACGGCCTTCGTTTGGCGCAGACCATCGTTGTTACACCGAAGATGCTCGAAAGCTTGCGGTCAATACGTGACGCTTTGCCTGGCTTCAAGTCCGGTGATGGAGATCCAAGCCGCGTAGAATTGGCTGGGGTAGCATACAGATCAGGCGACAGGGCTGGCTACAGCTACGAGGCAGATCAGCACGATGTCGCCTACATTCTCCGAAACGTGCGCCAAGGCAAGCAGTTTTCCGACTTCTGCATCGTTTCGAATCATGGGCACGAGCCTGGCGCTTGGAGCCAGGAACCAGCTGACTATGAACGATCGTTCGCGTATAGGCTAATTGATGCCGGAGCGGACGCATACGTCGCACACGGGCCGCACCAGTTGAGAGGCATCGAGGTCTATAAGGGCCGGCCTATTTTCTATAGCTTGGGCAACTTCATCAACGACGACCTCCGGACACCGATGGGCGCTGACATGTACGCCGTTTATGGCAAAGATCCGAAGGTCGCGACGGATGCTGAGGTCACAGCCGATGAGGGGACAAAAGGTTACCCAAACTCAGAAGGATTTGTAAGCCCTCTGTCAGCTCCAGTTTACTATGAGAGCGTTGTTACCGTCAGCCGTTTTGAGCGGAATTATCTTGCTGAATTGCGGATCTATCCGATTGAGCTCGGATTTTCGAAGAGGCTCGCCAATCGCGGTGTCCCTCGGTTAGCACCCGCGCCACAAGCAAGAGCCATTCTGGAACGTCTACAGAAGTTATCAAAGCAATTTGGGACCCAAATCGCAATCGAGAACGAAATCGGAATCATCAGGCTGCAGCCCAGGTCGCCGTGATGAAGCGGCTTGTATGCGCGAACTAAGGCGTGTGGGACCCTAAGGATTCGTAAGCGTCGTTCCGCTCCCACCTTCTCGCGGGACCTGGGATCAGCGAGTTTCACGATCTCTTTGAGGGGATCGGCTTGTGTCTATGCTTGACCATACGCTTAAGTCGGACGTGACGGCGCGCCGGCTGGAAGTGATCACGGAGACGGGACGCCGTCGTTGGTTCTCCAAGGACGACAAGGCCCGGATCGTCGAGGAGACGCTGGTACCAGGCGCTGTCGTTTCCGAGATTGCCCGGCGACACGGGCTGACCCCACAACAAGTGTTCACCTAGCGCCGGCAAGCACGCCGGTTGCCGACGCCGATGGCTGACGATCCGCCGTTTGTACCGGCGGTGGTAGACGCCATGGTACCGGCCGTGGCGGTTGGCCATGAGCGCAAGACAGCGCGACGCAAGGCCAAGCCGGATGTCGGGGGCATCGAGATCGAAGCGGAAGGCGTCACAATCCGGGTCGGCCGAGGCGCGGACGTGGCGATGATTGCGGCCATCGTCCATGCGCTGAAGGCAAGCCGGTGATCGGCCCGTCCGGAACTGTCCGGGTAATGGTGGCAACCAAGCCGGTCGAGTTCCGCAAGAGAATGGAGGGGCTTGCTATGTTGGTGCGCGAGCACATGAAGCCCGATCCGTTCTCGGGTGCTGTTTATGTGTTCCGTGCCAAGCGGGCGGACCGGATCAAGCTGATCTTCTGGGATGGTACGGGTTTGTGCCTGTTCGCCAAGCGGCTCGAGGAAGGCGTCTTCCGCTGGCCGAAGATTGAGGATGCCGTGATGCGTTTGTCGGCGGCGGAATTGTCGGCGCTGCTCGAAGGGCTTGATTGGCGGCGTGTCCACGCGGCACGCGAGACGGTCGCCCCAACGGAAGCCAGATATCGTGGGCCGCGCTGCGGCGAAGGTAAATCAGGTGCATCGAGCACGTCGTCAGGCAGGCGCGAATATGCTCTGATTTTCCTGTGAGCGAGGACGTTCCTAAGGATTCCGAGACGCTGAAGACGATGCTGCTGGCCGAGCGGCACGAGAGCGAGCGGCTACGCCAGATTATCAAAGAGCTGCAGCGCCATCGCTTTGGCCGGAAGGCAGAGTCGCTTCCCGAGGAGCAGACGCTGCTCGGTCTTGAGGACGTCCAACAGGTTGCGGCCTGTACGGAAGCCAGCTAGGACGAGACAGCTCCGGAAGTCCGGGCGGCGCGCGCACGCAAGCGACGCAACAATCGCGGAATACTAGCGGCGCATCTGCCGCGGATCGAGGTCGTGGTCGATCTCGACGCCAAGACCTGTCCCTGCTGCCAGGGTGAGTTGCACCAGATCGGCGAGGACAAGAGCGAGCGACTGGACATGGCACGGGCGCAGTTCCGCGTTATCGTCACTCGACGTCCCAAACACGCCTGCCGCGCCTGCGAAGATGGCGTCCTGCAAGCCGAGGCTTCGGCCCGGTTAATCGAGGGCGGACTGCCGACGGAGGCAACCATCGCCGAGGTTTCTGGTGTCCAAATATGCCGATCGTCTGTCGCTCTACCGGCAGGCCCAGATCTATGCCCACCAGGCATCGCTCTCAATCGATCGACATTGGCGGACTGGGTCGGGCATGCCGCCTTCCATCTGCGCCCGCTGCATGAGCGCCTTCTCACGGTGCTTCGCGCGAAGTCCAAGCTGTTCGCCGGCGAGACGACGGTGCCGGTGCTCGATCCCGGTCGAGGGCGCACCAAGATCCGCCAACTCTGGGCCTATGCCGCCGAGGACCGGCTCTGGGCGGCCCTCGATCCGCCCGGCATCGCAAAGCGGAGCGGCTGTTCAGTCATCTTGCCGGCTTTAAGGGCGCCCTGCAGGTCGATGGCTACAACGTCCGCTCCGATCGCGAGTGAGGCGCTGAAGCACATCGCCGCATTCTATGCGATCGAGAAGGAGATCCGCGGCCGCAGCGCGGAGGAGCGGCGCCTCGTGCGGCAGCAGAAGAGCCGACCATTGGCCGACGTCTTCGAGGTATGGCTGCGCGCCAAACTGGCTCTCTTCAGCCAGAATATCAAGCTCTCCGAGGCCATCCGCTACGCCTTCTCGCGTTGGCAAGGTTTAGCGCGCTTCATTGATGACGGCCGCGTTGAACTCGACAACAATACCGTCGAACGATCAATCCGCGGTATCAAGCTCAGTCGCAGGAGCGCGCTGTTCGCCGGACCCGACGTTGGCGCGTCATAATACTCATCTGGTGATGCCCTTATAAAGTGCGTGTTTCGGTAATTCGCGGACAGGGATTCCGCTAATTCGCGGACAGTCGTGGGGGTTGGTTTTCGGGAGCGCCGTTCAGGCAATGTTCTCTCTCAAGCTGAGTTTTGAGAGGGGCAATGCCGAGACGGAAGCAAGCGAAACGAACCACTGTGAAGGACCTACGATCGATCCTGCGGCTGACCTACGAGCAAGGCCTATCGGTTCGGGCCATCTCGGAGCGGCTGCAGATCAGCAAGACCTCGGTTGCCACCTACCTGCTGCGGGCGCGTGAAGCGGGCCTGAGCTGGCCGCTACCACCGATTTACGAGAGCGAGAGCGCGTTGCAGCGGGCTCTGTTCCGGCGGGTAGGACGGCCGCCGCAGGATTTGAGCGAGCCTGAGTGGCCACGGGTAGCGCAGGAGCTCAAGCGTAAGGGCGTGACGCTGACGCTGCTGTGGCAGGAATACCGGACGGTGCATCCCGACGGTTATGGTTACACGTGGTTTTGCGAGAAATTTGACGCCTATCAGCGCCGGGCAACGGCGACCTTCCGCCACCGCCATGAGGCGGGTGCGGTGATGCAGGCCGATTATGCCGGGCCGACGGTAGCGGTGATTGATCCGCAAACCGGCGAGATCCGCCAGGCCCAGATTTTTGTCGCGGTGCTCGCCGCCTCGTCGCTGACCTTCGCTATGGCGAGCTTCGGTCAGCGACTGCCAGACTGGATTGAAGGCCAGACCCAGGCATTGGCGTACTTCGGTGGGGTTCCCAAGGCGATCGTCTGCGACAATCTGAAGGCTGCCGTCGTCAAGGCGTTGTGGTTCGAGCCAACGCTCAACCAAACCTTTGCCGCCATGGCCGAGCACTATGACACGACGATTTTGCCGACCCGCAGCCGCAAGCCGCGCGACAAGGGCAAGGTTGAAGGCGCGGTGCTGATTGTCGAGCGATGGATATTGGCGCGGCTGCGCCACCGGCGGTTCTTCAACCTGGCCGATCTCAACGTCGCGATTGGCGAGTTGCTCGAGGAGCTGAACACCCGACCGATGCGCCATATCGGCAAATCCCGCCGGCAGCTGTTCGAGGCGATCGAGCGTGCCGCGCTGGCGGCGCTGCCGAGCGAGCCCTTCGAATACGCCGAGTGGAAAACGGCGAAGGTTCACCCCGACTATCATGTCGAAGTCGACAAGACCTTTTACTCGGTGCCGCACCGGCTGATCGGCCGTCGGGTGGAGGTCCGGCTCACCTATCGGGCTGTCGAGATCTTCCAGGATCACACACGGGTCGCCAGCCATGTGCGCCGCTCCCAGCGCAGCGGCCACGTCACGGTGAACGAGCACATGCCCAAGGCCCATCAGCGTTACGCCAATATGACGCCGGCGAATTTGATCAACATGGCGAAGCGGATCGGCGTCAACGCCGCCACCCTGGTCGATCGCATGATGCGCGAGCGGCCGCATCCTGAGCAGGGTTATCGCTCCGCCATGGGGATCATCGCCCTGGCGCGGCGCTACCAACGCGATCGGCTCGAAGCGGCCTGTGAGAGGGCACTGGTCATCAACGCGATCAGCTACTCCTCCGTGAGCGCCATCCTCAAATCCGGGCTCGATCGCGCGAGCCCTGCCGCTGAACCCATCAAAGCCACGCCCTCCCACGCCAACATCCGTGGCGGGACCTACTATCAATGAAGGAAAGGAACATCGTGATGCTGACCCACCCGACCCTCGACCAGATGCAGGCCTTGGGCCTTGCCGGCATGGCAGCCGCCTACCGGCAACTGGCCGAACAGGACCATGGCGCCGATCTCAGCCGGGATGAGTGGCTCGGCCTGATGCTCGATCGCGAGGCCGCCATGCGCGCCGACCGGCGACTGACCAATCGCCTGGCCGCAGCAAAGTTGCGCTTCGTCGATGCCTGTATCGAAGACATCGACTTCGCCTCCCGCCGCGGCCTTGACCGACGTAATACCCTGCAACTGGCGCAAGGGGCCTGGCTGAAAGCCCACGAAAACCTCATCGTCACTGGTCAGACCGGCACAGGCAAAACCTGGCTGGCGTGTGCCTTCGGACGCCAGGCCGCCAGACTCGATCATTCTGTGCTCTATCTGCGTGTGCCGCGGTTGTTCGAAGACCTCGCCTTGGCTCGTCTCGACGGTCGCTTCCCGCGGCTCATCGACAAGCTTGCGCGGGTCCAGTTGCTCATCCTCGACGATTGGGGCACCCACACGCTCAATGATCAGCAGCGCCTCGATCTCCTGGAAATCTTCGAGGAGCGCTACCGGCGCAAATCGACCATGATCACCGCCCAGCTGCCCGTTGCCCAATGGCATGACATGATCGGCGAGCCGATGACTTCATGATGCCTCCTTCTTCGAACGCTTGGTGCGTCGTACCCGGTTGCGAAGCTGACTGATTTGTTTGTCTGAGAGCTCGATCTGCCATGGCTGGCCCTTGGCCAACTGATGACCTGCCAGCAATCCGCGCGCGAGATAATCGAACACCGTCTGCGGGGTTACTCCAAGCTCAGCCGCGGCGCCCTGAATCGAGAAGCTCCCGTCGGGCCAGCGCATTGGGTTCTTGTCCATGCCGTTGATTTTGACGGTGGGAATGCCCCAGCGGGTGCGTAACACCCAGACGTTCTCGCCTTTGAAGGCGCAGCCTCGGGCCGCGACGAAGCCTTCCTGATTGAGTATCGCCGCGATCTCGCCATCCATTTTGTGTTCAGCATTCAACTCGACGATGCGTCGCCGCAACCGATCAATGTCGATGTAATCGCGGTAGGTGTGAACGCGCCGTTGTACGTGATGCTCGCTGGTTGCGCCGGTCTGCCAGACGATCTTGAGCCACACTTGACCTCGGGTCCGCTTCTGATCAAGAACGACTTCGCGGATGACAAATCGCAGAATGCGCTTGCGATCGGCTGCCGACGTGGTGGCCGTATTCCAAATCCGCGACAGGTTCTCGCCGAGCGCTTGTAGCCCAGCGCGTTCCGCCGGGCCAATCAGAAGCGGCTCTTGTACGCGCCAACGCGCATGCTGCTGCTCGACCGCCTCGACGACACGCAGCTTCTCTTCCCAAGCCCGCTCAAGTGAGCGCGCCACAAGACGGTTCTCGGGTTCGACGGCGTCATACTGACGCCGAGCGCGCTCGGCCTCGTAGCGGGCGCGCTCCACGCGAAGCGCCCACTGGCGCTCGAGCTGACGGCTCTCCTGCTCCAGTTGGCCCGCCGCCGCGAGTGCGATCTCAATCTGATCCGGCACCAGGGCATCGAGGACCACCCGCTCGACCAGCGCGTCAACCGCCAAGGCCCGGACTTCCTGACACAGTGCACTGCCTTGCTGGTCCCGATCCGAGCGGCAGCAATAGACCGGATAGTCGGCATTCGGGCCACTGTAGCGCATGCTCATGCGCCGTCCGCAACGGCCGCAGATCGCAATTCCTTGTAACAGGGCTGCCCCCTTGCGCGGTACGCCAGAATGTCCTGCCTCATAGCGGAAGACATTATCTGCCAGTCGCCCCTGGTTGGCCATGAACTCCTCCCAGCTGATATAGCCTGGGTGAGCGGCGTGGAGGCAAACCGCCCAATCCCCGATCGCCACCTTGACCGTTCCCGTCAGCGATCCCGGCCGGCATCGGCTCGGATCCTTTTGCCGTCGGCCATAAACGTACGCCCCAGCATAGGCCGGATTTTGAAGGACGCTAAGGACGCGTGCACTATCTGGCGCACGCCAGACGATCTCGTGTGGAGATGGTCCAAGCAGCGGTCGAACCGGCAAGGACAATCCGTTCCTGTCCAAGTAACGCATCACACGGCGAGCGCTTTGCAGTTCCCGGAATTTGGCGAACACGAGATGAAGACGGGCCTGCACCTCCTCATCGGGATTGAGAATAATTGTGCCCGCTCGATCATAGGCGAGCCCGGCTGGCAGGGGCAGCCGCAGCTCGCCCCGCGCCGCCTTCTGGCGTTCCCCTTGGTGAAGGCGCATCCGCAGCTGATGCAACTCCGCCTCGCTCATGATGCCGGACAAGCCCAACAGCAGGCGGTCGTGGTAGGCGCGCGGATCGTAAAGCCGCTCACCATCCGCAATGAGCACGCCAAACACCGAGCACAGTTCGAGAAGCTGATGCCAGTCCCGGTTATTGCGGGCCAAGCGAGAAGCGTCGAGGCTCACCACAAGACCGGCGTTGCCAAGGCCGATCTCGGCAATGAGCTTTTGGAAACCACGACGATCCACACCGCCAGCACCGGATTTGCCCAGGTCCTCGTCAATGACCTGGACGCGCTCCGGCGGCCAGCCCAGACCGATGGCGCGATCGACGAGGCGGTACTGCAGCTCCGTGCTCTCCTGGTGCTGGCGCACCTGGTTCACGGATGACTGCCGCACGTAGACATAGGCCAACTTGGCTCGGTGCGCAGTCGTGAGCCGCTCGTCAGCGACGTTCAAGCTGATCAGCACGACCCAGTCCTCTTCCGGGCGGGCCGGGAACCGCTTGCATTCGCCGCAGCAGCGTGGCGAGGATTTGAGCGGTCTGGGTTTGCGTCGCGGTCGACAGATTCGGCCACAGGCGCGGAATGTCGGCCGGACGGCCAGGTCGATTTGCCAACGTCGGTAGGGGTCGATACGCAACGCGACCTGGAAGCGGTCGGTGGGTCATCGCGAATCACCTTCTCGTCGAGAAGGCTCAGACTCGCGCTCAAATGTTGCATCAATGGGATCAGCGTACGTGCACTGATGCGCGGCAGATCGGCGGCGTTCGGGCGGGAAGTGATCGTCTCGGCAAGATCCGTCGACGCGATCCGAACCGCCCGCGGCCGGCCGTCCGGCAGCGCGACAACGACGTAGGCGGGACCGCGCCCCGACCGCTCCTTCAGCACCTCAAGCCGGTGCCCAAAAAGAAAATGATGCGGGTCAGTGATCGTGACGTGAGACACGACCCGCTCAAGAATAGGGGTACTCTGTCGTGTTCGGCGAGCCCACCATCGCCGACGCCATCCTCGACCGCATCATCCACAACGCCCATCGCATCGTCCTCGAAGGCGAGAGCATGCGAAGGAAAAAAGCTGCGCGTCCCTTGACCGAAGCTGAAAACATCGAAACGAATACCAATTGACTTCAACAATCAGGCAACCAAAAGCCAGCGCCGCCACGCTGTCCGCGATTTAGCGAAACTGCTGTCCGTTAGTTAGCGAAACCGCTGTCCCGTTTTTGCGAAATACGCATATAAAGGAAGAAGATTTTGCTGCGGACCTCGAGATATCGGACGACGCGATCGTCTGGCATCGGCTTCGCGGCACACAGCTTCTCGCTGCAGGTCGGCGAGCCGGATAATCCAGGGCGCCCCGCCACACAGCTGCCGGGCCGGAAGGGTGCCACTGCTGACCATCCGATAGGCCGTCGCGCGGCTCACCTTCAGAATGTCGGCGGCTTCATCCAACGTCACTTCGGCGCGCTCGGCTGGTTCACCTTCGCGGTAGACAGGAATGCCGTTGGTGTTCCGGAGACTGCAGACGTGGGATCGTGTTCAACTCGCACCATGTGCAGTCAGCCTGCCAGACCGATTGAGGATCGCAGCGATTGCCGTGTCCGATAATTGCCTCGCCAATACGCGAACGAGATCGAGGACATCGGCCTCGACCGTCCAGCGGGTCTGTCCGACCTTGTTCTTTTTGACCGTCAACTGGGTGTGGTCGCCGCCTTGCCAGTGAATGATGAGCGCCAATGTATTGCCCACGACATCGACGATGATCCCTTTGACAAACAGCCTGACGATCTTCTTGCGTGTCTCGATGGACGCCCCGGGACTGTTCCACGCCTTGGTCAAATCCTTGCCGAGGCTCATCAGTCTCGCGCGATCCGCGGCGGAAAGCGCTGGAGCATATTGCGTCTGTTTGAGAGTCTCGAACTGGACCTCCAGGTCGCGCAGTTGAACCAGCTTCTCGTTCCAGCGCCGCTCCAACTCACTGGCAACCAGGCGGTTATCGGGATCGACGGCGTCGTACTGTCGCCGTGCCCGAGCGGCTTCGTATTGAGCGTGCTGGATTGCGTTCTCGATGTGTTGGCGCTTGTCGCGATGATGCACGCTCTGGGTTTCCATCGCGGCCAGCGCTGCTTCAATCCCAAGAGGCTGCAGTCGATCGAGCACCTCGTGGGCGACGACGCGATCGACCCGCATGCCGCCAAAGCCGATACAGCTGTCGGCCGCTTTGGTGCCGAACGCCCGCGGCAGGCATATCGCTGTGTGTTCCCGCCCTTTCCAGTGTACTGGATGTGCAAGCGTCGGCCACAGCGCGCGCAACGGAATAATCCCGGCAGCAGAGCCTCCCCGCGCCTTATCGAACCGCGACCCATATAGCTCTTTCCATTGGCGTTATCGGCAATCAGGTGCTGATTCCTCTCGAACTCCGCCCAGGCGAGATAGCCCTCGTGATGGTCGTGGATCAAAACGTCCCAATCCCTCCAATTGCGCCGGAGTGTGTCGCGCATGATCCGCTTGCGCCCGTCCTTGCTCGTCACCCGTGTCCCCCGCCGGCCATAGGCGTAAGAGCCAGCGTACACCGGATTCGTCAGCATGTGGTGCAGGGTGTGATAGACGGCTGCCTTCCATTCGACTGCGCGTTTACCGCGACCTTGCACAATCGCTGGAACGAGGACGTTCTCTTGCCTGAGCCAAAGCAGCACCTGCCGGATTGATTGGAGCTCGGCGAATTTGCGGAAGACGAGCAAGATGCCGTCCTGGATGCGCCGATCAGGATCCTTCAGGCGAGCCCGCAGCACGTGCAGTTCGGCTTCGCTCATCGTGCCTTTGAGCCCCAGCAAGAGGCGATCATTGAACACGGCCGGATGATAAATGCCGTCGGCATCGCCGATCAGCGTGTCGGTAAATCCGGCCAGATCAATCAGGCGGTACCATTCGGCATTGTTGCGCGCGAGCCGCGAGGACTTCGAGACCAAGCACCAGACCGACGCGCGCGAGCGCCACTTCGGCGGTGGAGCGGGCAAGCCCGAACGCGCCACCGCGCCCGAGCCGGAGAGGCCAAGATCCTCGTCGATCACGATGATGCGGTCGTCGGGCCAGCCGAGGTCGCGCGCTTTGCCAACAAGCGCATATTGCCGCTCGGTCGATTCGCGGTTGTGCTCGACCTGTGCGGCGCTGGATTGGCGCAGATAGACGACGGCCTCTCGGGCGAGACGACCTAACGTAATCTTGACGCGCTCATTCATCGCTTGCCTCCATCGACGGGCCGTTCTGAAGCAGGCGTGAGATGAGGCGCGCCAGAATCTCGATTGCCGCCAAGCGAGCGGCTTCGTCGATTTGTTCCACGCAACTGGCGCGGTTAGTTGAACATCGGGCTGATCGAAAAACTCCAGGTTCAATTGCATGGCGGCTCTCCCTGCACGGCGCCGACTCGGTACCCCGGATGCAGAGAGCGTCGACCAGCTTGCGCAAGTGGAGCAAATCACGAGCCTGCCGAGCTCGTGGACAGCGTCATCGGCCTCGATGGCCGGCGTGCCTCCAAGCGGCTCCACCTTCCAATCGGTCCAGCTCGCCGGGACGAACGACCGGCTGCCGTCCGGCAGAACTGTGAGGAGATAGCGGATGCCGCGCTGCCTAATGATGCCGATCACGGCCAGCGCGCGACCCTCGAAAGCGTGTCGCTTGCGCGTGATCGTCACCGAAGCCGGAATATCATGGCGATGGGCAGTCTGTGGCCGCTTCCTTTGGGGCGGTCAGCCAGACATGGCTTGTCCGCTTCCCGGAGCATAAGATCGGCGACAAGCACATCATCCGCCGGATCAGAAAGTGGTTGAAGGCGGGTATTCCCGAAGACGGGATCGTGACCGTCAGGGAGCGGGCCAAGGTTCGGTGATTTCACCACTCCTCGGCAACATCTACCTGCATTATGTGCTCGATCTGCGGACCAAGCGCTGGCGATAGCGTGAGGCGACCGGCGACATGATCATCGTGCGCTTTGCGGACGATGTGGTGGTGGGCTTCGAGCGCGAGGGCGAAGCCCGTCGTTTCCTCGATGCGATGCGCGGGAGGCTTGAGGAGTTTGCGATTACGCTCTATCCGGATAAACCCGCCTGATTGCGTTTGGTCGCCACGCGGCGGCCGCGCGGGCAGCGCGGGCTCGGCAAACCGGAGGCCCTTGCCTTTCCGGGGTTCACGTTCATCTGCGAAAAACGCGCAGAGGGCGCTTTCAGCTACAACGAAAGACCCACAGCGACCGCATGCGAGCGAAGCTCAGGGAGATCAAGGAGGAGCTGAGGCGCAGAATGCACTGGCCAATGCCCGAACAGGGAAAGTGGCCGAGGCAGACCGTGATCGGCTACTTCGGCTACTTTGCTGACCCCACAAATAGCCGCGCGCTCAGCGCGTTCCGATTTCGACTTGACCGATCTGTGGCGGCGTACGCTTCGGGCCCGCAGTCAGCGGAGCGGCCTAACATGTGATCGCATAACGCAGCTCACCGATCGCTGGCTTCCCGAACCGCGAACCCTTCATCCGTGGCCACAGCTGCGCTTCGCCGCCAAACGCCTGAGGTAGGAGCCGGATGCCCGAATTGGGCTTGTCGGATCTGTGCGGGCGGCCCAGCAATGCGTGACCCTACCGCGACCCTTTTTTTGGGGCTTCTGAATCCATGGGTGACCATGATTCGGGATCTGGTGATTGGTGGCGCTTCGGTTGAAGATGCGCTGACGCTGTTTGCTACGTCGTTGCGAGATGCCAAGCAGCGGATCCGTCCGCTGTTTACACAAGAGCGGGTCGCTGCCTCGGCGTGGCAGTTTCTCGACGGACTCTTGGGGAACGAGCCGCGCAAGACGGGTTGGATGCGGGCGGAGGCGGCTAGCGATCCAGGCCCGTGGCGCCAGCAGGCGATTCTGGGCCGAGGGCATTGAGATGCCGATGCACTGCGCGACATTGTACGTGAGTACGCACTGGAGACGCTTGGTGACAAGGACGCGGTCTTGGTCGTCGATGAGACCGGCTTTTTGAAACAGGGCCAGGCCTCGTGCGGGGTCGCACGCCAGTGCACTGGCTCGGCGGGCAAGATCACCGATTGTCAGATCGGAGCGTTCGCCTCCGATGTGTCGCGGCATGGCATGCGTTCATCGACCGGGCGCTCTACCTGCCAAAGGAATGGACGGACGACCCTGCTCGCCTGGGGCCGCGCATGTCCCGATCGCTGTGGGCTTTGCGATCAAGCCCAAGGTCGCGCGTCAAATGATCATGCGCGCGATCGCGGTCAACGTGCCATTCTCGTTCGTGGCGGCGGACAGCGTGTATGGCACTGGCGGGGTCGGAACCCTGCTGTGCCAGGCAGGCAAAAGGCTATGTCCTGGGTGTTGCGTCCAATCATGTGTTCCGCTCCTGGGCCAAACAGCAGGCTGTCGCCGCTACCACCGCCGCGATCGCGTAGAGCCTTGCCAAAAAGGCCTATGGCGCCGCGTGTTGTCCGGCGGAGGGACTAAAGGTCCGCGCTGGCACGACTGGGCCCATCTCGAGCTGGCCGATCTCAGCGCCAGTGAATACAACGACGACCTTGCCGGGGAATGGACACGGGGTCTTCCTATCCGCCGCAACATCGCCGACGGCAGCTTGGTCTTTATTCTCCACATGGTGCCCAAAGGGCACGTCCATGCAGAAGCTGGTATCTGTGGAAGGCCATCGCTGGGCCATCGAGGACATCTTCGAAACCGCCAAGAATGAACTCGGCCTGCATACGAAACTCGCTCCTAGCATGGCTGGCATCGCCATGTCTCACTCGTGATGCTTGCCTTCGCCATGATGGCTGTTATCCGTCACCGCGCCAATACCGGGCCGTTGCTCAAAAACGCGACAGCGGCCGCGACTGACGCATCGGTCCTGATCCGCTGGTCGATCCAGGAATCCGGTGCATTGCCATGAAGCTCGCCCAGCGGCGCATCCCGCTCGCCCACGTCCTCGCGTGGTTGTTCTGGCGCAGGGCTCATCGGGCAACTGCGCGCAAACCCCGATCTCAGGAAAAAATTATAACTATAATGCTAGAGTCTCTCTCGTGCCAACTGTCGGATTTGCGACATGCTGTCGGGCCCACGACACGTCAGCTTAGCAAATGCCTTTACAATCAGGCTTTCGCAGTTGGCACGCACCTTGAAGATGAGATGTTACGCGGTTCACATGCTCAAGAAGTCGCAGCGATGGGTTATAAGACTATCTGCCTCCAGTTCCCGCATGTGGCGCGGTTGAACTCGCAGGCTCGTGCACGATTTTACTTCAGTGCTCGACCGTACCAGAATGGTTCGGGCCGGTGCCCATTGCGCGATGCCGGTGATCGACCGTTTCGGCATGTGGCCAGCTGCCGCTGTCTTGCGCTCAACACTCGCGAACCGAACGCGGGAAGACGACGAAGCTGCTCTCATCAGTGGCGAGATCGACCGGCCGGCTCAACAACAGCCCTCAGCCGATAGCACCTTCGCGTCCGTGACGCCTAACCGCGCAAGGCTGCGCGTAAGTGCGCATCTGTGCGCCATCACGAATTGATGGGTGGGAGAGTATCCTTTCGGTGAAACAAGAGATCGTTAGTCCGCCGAAGTAATCGGGCAGCATAATTTCCATGGACAGGATAGCACAAATAAAATCGGCATTAGCTTCACCGAACGGACTAACGAGACGCATGGCTGGCCATTACCTCGCTGTCGAACTTGCCGAAACTGCGAAACTCGCATGGCCGATGGTGCTGACGCAGGTTGGCCAGATCGTGATGATGACGACCGATCTAGCCTTCATCGGGCGGATCGGCGCTGAGGCAGTCGCCGCGGCAGCGCTTGCCGGCAGGGTCTATCTCGTTTGCTTCACCTTCGGTTTGGGCCTGCTCGCGCCAATCGCACCGATGGTGGCGCAGGCGTTTGGGGCGGATAAGCTAACCGTGGTACGACGCTCGTTGCGCATGGGGCTGTGGGCGGCACTGCTGCTGTCGTTCCCGATCATGGCGTTCGCGCTGTGTGGAGAACAAATACTGCTCGCTCTTGGCCAGGAGCCGGACGTGGCGCGGCTCGCCCAGCAATATCTGTTCGGTCTGATCTGGGGCGTAGCGCCAGCGTTGTGTTTTCTCGTCATCCGTAGTTTCATGGGCGCGGTCAACCGGCCGGAGCCGGTCTTGTGGATCACGCTCGTGGCCATCCCCATCAACGCCTTGTTGGCTTATTTGCTGATCTATGGGAAGCTCGGCCTGCCGCGGCTGGAGCTGTTCGGAGCGGGTCTTGCGACGACGCTGGTGAACTGTGGAGCGTTCTTAGCCGGATTCTGGTTCGCTACAATGCGTCGTCCTTTCCGTGACTACCACGTGCTTGCACAAATCTGGCGCTTCGATTGGCCGTTGATGCGGCAGTTGATCGTGATCGGCACGCCGATCTCGATCGCCTTTCTGATGGAGTGCGGAATTCCATCGGCCGCGGCGTTCCTGATGGGCGTGATCGGCGCCACGACGCTTGCCGCCCACCAGATCGCGTTCCAGGTCGCCGCCATCCTGTTCATGGTCCCTTCCGGCATCAGCATGGCCGCAGCCGTGCGCGTTGGTCGTGCGGTCGGCCGCAACGACGGTCCTGGCGTCAAGCGGGCAGGTCTGATCGCGATGCTGTTCGGCATCGTTATCGCTGCGCTGCTGACGCTTGCGGTGATCGCCCTGCGTTTTGAGATCGCCAAGTTGTTTGTGGGCGAATCGGCCGACGATGCGGACGCGACGATCAGACTTGCTGCACAGCTCCTCTTGATCGGCGCAAGCTCTTTTATTACCGCCGCAATGTCCAGCATTGCCTCAGGCAGCTTGCGCGGACTGAAGGACACGCGAGTGCCGCTTCTGTTCGCCGGCGTCGCTTATTGGCTGATTGGCTTTTCTCTCAGCTACGTGCTCGGTTTGAAGCTCGGCCTTGGCGCCATTGGTATATGGATTGGCTTATCAATCGGGACGGCCACCTACGCAGGGTTCCTCGTCCTCCGTTTCCAGCTACTGGCAAACAGGCTTGCTCTTCAGAGCCGACAATTGACCGCTTACACAGGGCAGCAGATCGACCAGCAAGGTTCGAAGAGTGGAAGGCAGATCTTCCTTTGACTCGACGAGATCGTTGGTGATTAGCGTGTGGCCTTGATTCTCAAAATCGGCGCTTGTCGGGTTGAACGATGAACGCGGGTCTTCGATAGCCAGTCCTTGGCCGGATCCCGGGGCCGCCGTTCCCGTCGGCATTGCGACATACAGCGCCTTTAAATTCTTTGTCTTGTCAGGAAAATGGGGGGTGATCAGGATAAGAGCTTATCGTGCTCATAGCGGTTCATGAAGACCGGTGCTCCACGAAGGTTACTAGCTCATCCAACTGGCCCAGCGACATCATCTGCTCAAAGGCGCAGCAACCTTGCTAAGCCTGCTTGCTGAGCGCATCGATTGGGGATTCCCATATGTGGACGACCCCGCGGCCAAGGACGCCATTGGCTGAACGACCATTCGGGTTCGGTGCGCCCATATGTCCGGTGTCTGGTCTCTAGTTGCGCGGACATAAGCCGCCGGCCTTGATGAGGTTCGCGATGGGGGCGAGCCAATCCAACCAACGCGCTTAATGCGCGAATCGGCTACCTTGCGTCCTATCGAGACGTCGCCCGCTGGTCATCACAGTTAACTGCGCATTGCCCGTGATCAACTGCCGAAGCGGTTGGCCGGTTCGTCAGATGGGTTGTCAGCTCATGCCGTAACCGCCATAGCAGGCTGACGGTCGACGCCGACATTTGCGAAACGAGGCCCATGCGATCCGCGCCATTGTGTTGGCCAAGGTGGTGATGGCTACAACTTGGGCATCCACTACCAATCCGCCGCTTGATTTTCTAGGGGCGTCAGGCCGATGCAGGCGTCGAAGTGTCTTCCCGACGCCAAGGCGTCGGGCGCGAGCGCCTGGAGCGGGGGAAGCACTAATCGGCTCGACGCCCGGGACTATCGCCAGCCATCGAGAAGCTGCGTCGGACTTAGCCGAAAAAGGATTGGTCTTCGGCGAGGACCTACATGCGAAGCGTCAATTCCAACAAGAGCTTCGTCTGCATGATAGTCTTGTCGTGTTCGGCCGAGTCCGGTTGAAGACGTCTATGTTTGGATCGCGACACTTAGATCCAGGTATTCTGCCGGGCGGCATGAGTTGCACGGATTTATCTTTTTCTAGCAAGGCTCGCACAGCGTTATTGCGGCATGCCGATTGCTGGAGCAGCGCGAAGAATCCGTCAACCACCACATGGCGGCCTCGGTCCAAGTGTTCAAATGTAACTTCAATGCCATTGACGGAAACTGTTGAGTGGGTTCCGCCAATCGTCGTTACGGGACAGATCGAAAGAGCCGACCGCGGATTTCGACGTTCTCGGGCTCGTGGCGCTGGCGCGCCCCCCCGGGATAAGATCGAAGAAACCGAAGGAACGTCAATGACCGAAGGCCTGATCGACCTGCTCGCTATTTTCGACCTCGAACCGATCGAGGTGAATCTGTTTCGTGGCAACAGCCAAAAGACGAGCTGGCAGCGTGTGTTCGGCGGGCAGGTGATCGGGCAGGCGATGGTAGCCGCATGCCGCACCGTAGAGGGCCGGCTGCCGCATTCGCTACACTGCTATTTCATCCTGCCAGGCGATCCGCAGGAGCCGATCATCTACCACGTTGAACGCCTGCGGGACGGCAAAAGCTATTCGACCCGAGACGTCACCGCGATTCAACGTGACAACACGATCTTCTCCATGATGTTGTCGTTTCACGCTGAGGAAGAGGGCGCCTTCGACCACAAGGATAAGATGCCCGATGTGTCACCGGCGGAAGAACTCTCCACGGATCGGTTATCTAAGCAGCGGATGTTTCCCGAAACGCCGGAATTCATCCGCCGCCATTATGCGATCGAGTTGCGCCCAGTCGAGATCGGTCGCTATTTCGGTCAGAGAATCAACAACGGCCGCATTCATATCTGGATCAAGACCGCTGCGAAGCTGCCCGATGATCCGGCGCTCCATATGTGCGCGCTGGCCTATGCCTCTGATTTCTCGCTGCTTGATGCGGCGATGGCGCGCTACGGCCGCACGCTCTTCGACGAGCGCATCATATCGGCGAGCCTCGACCACGCAATGTGGTTTCACCGGCCGTGCCGCGCCGATGGATGGCTGCTCCACGCCCAGGACTCACCGGGCGCGCAAGGCGGACGCGGCTTCACGCGCGGACTGATCTTCAAGCCGGACGGCACGCTGGTGGCATCCGTCGCCCAGGAAGGCTCGGTGCGCAAACGACGCTGAGTCTTCACGTACATACAAACGTGTCCCGTGATCGCGGCCGCACCCACAATCGGCCCTCGCGAATGGCCACGGCAGTCATCCTGTACAGGCGGGCGTTGCAGGACCTATGCCCGCGTTCGCAGTGACGTCGTTGCTGGTCAGACGCGCGAGTTGGCAGCACAACGCCGCACGCGCGTTCGGCGGCAACGGTATCCCCTCCGCCGCGCGCCGCCCTTCGAGCTTCTCCTCAGCCTTACGGAGCGTAGGCAACGGTCCGTCTTCGCGCGTTGATGTCCGCGCAACACCGCGACATTCGTCCGGCGGATCAAGCAAGGTCTCGACGCCGCGTGCCTTGCGGCCAACGAGCCAAAGTCTGCCGACCGGAGCCCCTGATTTTACAATCGGTCCTGAGCCGCAGATACGACTTTGCGCGACACGTGAACTGGGAGCACGCAATGACGCGTTCTGAACTTGCCGATCGTGAATGAGACGCGATCGTGCCGATGCTGCCGAGCCGTGTGGCGTTCCACCGGATGAACGACTGTCGCGTTCTCAATGGCATTTTCTGGGTCCTGCGATCCGGAGTAGCTGTCCGCCGGATGCGTCGGGTCCCTACACCATTTGCTACAACCGATTGGTTCGCTGGTAGCGGCCAGACATGTGCAGTCGTAGACGCGCTCGCCACTGCTTCCCGCTCGATTCGGTACATCTCCTCGGTCGACCGGAGCTTGGGCCATATCCGGTGTTGGCGAAGCGATTGGCGCATTTGTTGGGTGAGACAGTTTCGAGGATCGGAGCGATGTTAGCGCAGACGGCCTCGGTGGTTCGCTGTGCGGCTTTGCGCAGCCAGTGTTTGAACTTGTCGAAGAACTGCTCGATCGGGTTCAGACCCGCCCGCAGGTGCAAGAGTCGGGCGCCAGCGGCCCGGATGGCGCGATCTGCGAAGCCGTCCAGCGGCTGACGATGCATTTCGTGCGATTAAGAGCGAGCGACAGCAGTGGGGCGGCCGTTGCGTTTCGCGCCGCGGTCTCCTTGTGCGTCAGTGCACTTAGACCATCCGACGTCATCTGGCCGAATTCGGGATGGTAGCGACGGCAAGTCCCTCCCAAGTTGACAAACTCGTATTGTTGATCGTCGATCATTTATATGGATATTTTTGAGCTGGCCGACCGAGCCTGGACCGGCTCGTGGAGTAGTTGCGATCACTGGACGGGAGGGCGATGCTGCTCGACCGTGGACTCGCCCAGCGTACCAAGTAAAGCGGCTGATGACGATACCGAGAATCGGGCCGATCACGGCCACGGGGCTTGTTGCCCTGCCGCAGACGGCCAGTCCTTAAGGACGCGACTTTATGGCGTGGCTGGGCTGCCCCCCGCCCCAGTGCTCCACGGGCGGAAAGCAGAAGCTTGGCGAGACTGGCGCACGGGCCAACCCTGCGCCGACTGCTGATCATCGGTGCGAGCCCGCCCATGCACTGGGCGATGCGCAAAGGCTCGACAGCGGATCCATGGCTGGCGTACCTGCTTGCCCGCAAGCCGTCCACGCTAGTTATGTTACTCTCGCAAACAAGATGATACGCGTCGTCTGTGCATCGATGCCAAGAGGCGGAATATATCGGGTTCTCCAGCAGCGGCGAAGTAGCTCCACGGAGGACCCTAAGAGTGCAAGGTTTACCAGCGAGAATGGCACAACGGTCAACGAGTCCGGGTCGGGAAAACCAGATCATGGATGCGTGCCTCGAGCGCGCGAGATTGAAATGGATCGGCTCTACGAATTTCCAAACGGGCCGGCGGCATGTGATAGCTGCAACGAATGGCCGGACACATGTCAATACCGACCATGCTCCGTGCTCTTGCACCAGCGATCACATTCAAACATGCCCATGATCACGACATAGCGAGGCTAAGCGCTGGAACTGCTGTTCGATGTAAGCTCGCAATCATTCGCCGTTGGTCGGTTCGTCGAACACGCAATGATGCCGTCACGGCGTGGGGGCATTGCCAACGCCCGGGTTCGCCATCGTCGATAGCTTTGAATCGACAGCCGTCCAGGTCGGGATCTCGTCAGCAACCGTCAGCCGCATCTTGAACCCGGCTCGGCCTGAACAGGCTCGCCACGCTGGAGCCGGCCGAGCCTATCTACCGCTAGAGAGCGGGAGGGGCCTAGTTCAACATGCTTGCTGGGAAGCAGGCCAGCATGGATGGGATGATCCTATTCGGACTCGTGAGCGGGTCGCGAGGACTGTGATCAAAGGCGGCCAGTCGCAGCAGAGGAACTTGAAGCCGGGGTATCGGACGATCGCCAACTTCCGCAAGGACAACTGGCAAGCCAGCAGCCAGATCAACTCCAGCTTGCGGTTGGCCTCCTGCTCCAGTCGACGTGACGACCGGATCTGGTTGCTGTAGCCGTAGAGATAACGCTTCAACAGGTCGGCCGGGTCATAGGGCGGCTGTCCCGTCTCGCCCGCAGCGCGATCCGCGTGGCGGAAGCCGAGCCAAGGTCGAGCGCACAGACGACGCTCTCGATCGCCCGCACCGGATTCCGGCCCCACGTAATCCTCAATCCGCGCCAGAAGCAGACTGGCCTGTTCCCGGCTCTCGCCGCCTTGAATGCGCGATTCGTCATGAGCCGAATCGTACATCAACTCTCAAAATTGCCGAGTTCTTGCCCAGCCTCAATGCCCGCGCCTTGACTGGCCAGAGCCGCGATTACAAGCGGCATGGCACGACAATATTATTTGCGGCGCTCCGCCACTGGAAAGATCATCGCGACGCGTTCAAAACACCGGCGTCGCGTCGAATTTCTCGACTTCATGAACAGCGTCACCGCGGCTTGCCCAATCCGGAAGCTTCACATCATCCTCGACAACCTCAACACCCACAAGAAGAGCGAGCGTTGGCTCAATGCCCACCCCAACGTGGAATTTCATTTCACGCCGACAAGTGCGTCCTGGCTCAATCAGGTCGAGGTGTGGTTCTTGATCCTGCAAGGACAGTCTCTCAGCGGCACCTCCTTCACAGGCCTCAAGCAGCTTCAGGATCACATCGATGCTTACATCAACACATACAAAGACGGAGCCGAGCCCTTCGTCTGGACCAAGAAAACGTGCCGTCAACGCTGCTTCAAAGGCCGCCGTACCACTCAGCTCTGATTCCGGGTACTAGGAACGCGGACACCCCGGCGAATTGATCTCCATCGACATCAGAACACTCGCCAAGCTAAATCGAATCGGCCATCGCATCACCAGGGGTCGGACCAGCCAGAGCAACCTGCGCTCCCGTTGCAAGGAGCTGGGCTGGGAGCATGTGCATGTCTGCATCGACGATGCGTCTAGCATCGCGTTCAGCCAGATCATGACGGGTGAGAGGGATCTGCCATCACCCTCCTTAACGCGACCCAGGCCTGCTATGCGAGAAGGCGTGACGTCGAGCGCGACATGACCGACGATGGCGCATACTACAAATCCTTCGCCTTCCAAAGGCTACAAGCGCCTCGGTTGCGCGCGCGGGACGCGATCTCAATCGGTCCCAGGCCGCCGGTCAGTGACCGCGGCCGAACTCCGTGCTG
>Ga0209589_1002362_pt1 | contig 32613 bp, 8 predicted proteins | sample CowpeawhiteBW_FD_187525 | JGI IMG/M metagenome (GOLD analysis project Ga0209589, IMG submission 187525) | Root nodule microbial communities of legume samples collected from California USA - Cow pea white BW (SPAdes) (version 2) | ecosystem: Host-associated > Plants > Roots > Nodule | place: USA...
TATATATATATATATATATATATATATATATATATATATATATATATATATATATATATATTCGTATTATATATATTTATGCATTCATGTATATCTTTGTATGTATAAAATAAAAGCAAACCTGACTATCTAACTTAATGCAATTATTTAATATAGTTAATGAAGTATCGTATATTTATTATGACAAATGATTATAATTATTAATGATGAATATTAAGTTTAATATAATTAATTATGATTAATGAATATATAACTTCTACTTTGAATTTACATATTAAAGTACACTATCAACTAAAATATGATAAATGAATTATATTAAATTTATAATTATGAATAATGAATATCAAGTTTAATATAATTAATTATGATTAATGAATATATAACTCTTACTTGAATTTATTCATTAAAATATAATATATTTGTTAAATATATTTAACATATATATGTTTAATAAAATATGCTTAATTAAATTCAAATATGATATTTTGTTGTCGACATAAAATAATATTGAAATAATGAAAGTCATTTGTCATTTTACTTGTAAAATTGTTATACTAAGTATTGATCCTCAGTTTTCTTAACATATAATATTAACTATGTCACCTAATTAAGAAAAAAAACATTAAATGATAGTGAAGATAAGAGGATGATAGATAAACCTGTTTCGGGGTATTGTGTGAATCCATCCCCATTTTGACGGAAAATCCTAACATCATTTAGGTATAGATATGAATACGGAGAATACCCAACCTTTTCATCTGGAAATAAGGATAGGGATGTATATAACCGCTCTGTCCCCGTCCTTATACCCATCATAATACCCATCCCAACCCTATCTCCATCTCTGTTTAAATTATTAAAATATTCAAGTTAATATTAATAATGGAAAAGAATATTTACCTATTTATATATATATATATATATATATATATATATATATATATATATATTTATATATATTAGTATATCAATATTTTTTTTAAACGTTAAATGTAAAAAGTATTTAAGAAAAACTCTGAATTTCATACCATGTTTGTTGGAAGAAAAATAATTGTTTAATTCTAACATAAATAGTTTAATAGTTTCTTTATTCAAGAAAAACTACTAATTTCAATTTCAGACCCATTTTTGAAGAAACAAAATTTTTTAATTCTAACATAAATAGCTTAATACTTTCGGTTCATTTTTTTTATAATTAAATTTGTTAAGTTTAACTTTGGGGTCAATATTTTATTGAGAGTTAAAGTTAATCTAATCTTTTTATAATTTAAAATGTATACAATTATAATTTTTTTTATAAATATTTGATATGAAAGAAAGAAGAATACCTTCCTTTTAATATTGAATATTTGATAATATTATATTTCATTTAGCATAATTTTTTATTATTTTATAAAAACTAATTAACTGATATTGAAACATAAAGAAAGCGGGGACGAGTATGATACAAGTTTATACCCGTTACTCGGAGAGGATAGAGATTTGACACAAATTTGATACTCATTCCCGTCCCACTCCGTTGTCATTCGTAGTGATGATTCAACTGGATACCTAATAAAAATAATAATAATAATTACTCGATTAAAAATATACACATTTATGGTAGACTTAAATCTTAATTAAATGTCATAAATATATGTTTTATATAATAAATATGCAACTAAATAACAAGGAGTTCAAAGAGATCTTTCACTCTATTTAAAGGAAATTTTATATGTCTATGGAACATATACATTACATAGAAAAACATTGAGAGTAAAATTTATTGCTTTTGATATACCACACTTGTTTGGAAATGGCTAAGTTTTTCTTTTCACAAATACTTGCCTTTATCCTTATCATTTCAGGTTAGATAATTTTTCAATTTCTAATATTTTGATAACATCTGATTCAATGTTAACCTGTTCATTGACAATGATTTGTTTGATTTCTATTTTTCATTTTTCAGTTATTTCAAGAACAAGCGCAATAGATACACAAAGATGTCAAAAAGTGTTACAGCCTACAAACTGCAATCTCCCAAAATGTCAATCGGATTGCTTCAGCATGTTTAAAAACTTACAAGCAAGTGGCCAATGCATTCACAACAACCAAAATAATACTTATGAATGTGTTTGCATCTATAATTGTAATGCAACACCAAATTTGGTGTAAATTTAACTACTGGTAATATGTACCTAGTTAAAGAGGGAGAGAGAAATAAGCTTTTTAGAAGTTCATCAATAATAATATAGTTTTATGATCCATTTGAGTAAAAAGTTGACATCTGCTCCTTACTTTTTAAATATATTTTTGTTTTTCCGAAATTGTTTTTGAAGTACTCCATTCATTTTATTGCTCCTCTTCTTAAAACAAGAAACTATCATTCTTCTCCTGTAACAATCCCTTATACCACTTGCTCTATTTTCCCATTTAGGAATAAGGTTTTTTTCGACTCCGTTTAGATCATATATTTTTATTAAAAATACACTTGATTCAGTATAAACAATATATTTATTCTGAAATCCAAATAAAATAGAACATAATCCATTTTTTTGGGCTTTTATTAGTATAATTAAATCTGTCAAAAGATATTTTTACAAAATCATGTTAAATATTTTTGAATAAAAATTTGTGAGAATATACTTATTTTTAATTATTTATATCTACATTTTCATTTTTTTTATGTTGATTACTATAAGAAAATATTAAATGACAATAAAATTTAGAGACAAAAATAATTAGTCATTATATTGACCAAGTTAGATAACATTTTATAAACTAAAAGTTGTTAGTATGTAAAATAGTCTAATACACCAATAAAAAATTAGAATTGATTTGTGAATTAAATATAAATTAATCTCTATCAGCTATAAAACAAAAATTTTGGTAATTAATATTAAAGATTACTTTAATCTTTAATTTACAAATAAATTATAATGATTTCAAATAAGCTCATGTACTACCGTAACATGATAATATCATTAAAATAAAAAATAAAAAGGAAAAGAACAGAAAAATATGGGAAATGACAAAAATATGGGAATAAGTTTTTTTACGACTCTGATTAGATCAATTTTTTTTTTATTAAAAACACTTGAATTAGTATAAAAGTAAAATAGAATATATTTATTCTAAAATCTAAATAAAATAGAACATATTCGGTTTGGATCCATTTTTTGGGCTTTCATTAGTATAGTTAAAACTGTTAAAAATATTTTTACAAAAACATGTTAAGTATTTTTGAATAAAAATTTGTGAGAATATAACTTATTTTTAATTATTTATATTTACATTTTCAATTTTTTTTATGTTGATTACTATAAGAAAACATTAAATGACAATCAAATTTATATTCACCAACTTAGACAACATTTTATAAAAGTTGTTGGTATCATTAAAATAAAAGATAATAATAAAATATAGGAAACCACACCAAATTTATAATACAATTACATCATAATAATGGATAAAAAATACCTATTATTAAAAAAAATAACTACGTAAAATTGTAAACCAATGCAACACCAAATAGAAAAAAACTCAATCTTAATAATCTATCTCAACAGTTGAGGAGCATTTTAGGGGCGGCGGGATGCATGACCCTACCAAATCTTGTTCAATTTCTTTTGCATTTTCTTGGAGTTCGTGGAAGCATCTAAAAAGGAGAGGATTCTTTTCTACAAATTGAGCTAGAGTACTCAATTCTTCATATTTTTCTTCAATTTTGTTATATGTTGTTGGAATTTTTAATTCTCTTATCTATAACGTGTTGGGCCGATCAAAATAACATGTCTTGAAAAGTTCCATATCGTCTAAGACAACCGATGGATTGAATGTTAATGACTATATAATGGACTCTAAGTCTATAATGTTCCTTGCTCCGAGTCAAAGACAATTCAATCTTATATTTGACTCTTCTTATTTTTTAATACTTTTGTGATAAGAGCGTTGTGATAAGAGTGTTGTGAGGTTTATGTTAAATTATTGCTTTGGAGAGTGTGAGTGTACTCGGGCCACATCAGAAAAGATTATTTTTTTTTTTTGTTGGTAGGATTTTTCTTAGTATGCTTTATGGTTGTAGTGTAGTATGATCTTCCACATCAGAAAAGATTAATGAATCATCCTTGGTTGTTGAAGTTGCAATGAAAATTTGATAGAAGGATCATTGTTGGTGTTGTGTTGACGTGGTGAATATGCAGCTAGGTTCGTGGTGGTGCAAGGACTGTGTACTTGGGGCCAAAGGGCATGGGTGTGAATGTTGGGCTGATCAAAATAACATGTCTTGAAAAGTCTATTACAAGAGTATTAAGAAATAAGAAGAGTCAAATATAAGATTGAATTGTCTTTGACTCGAGGCAACTTGTTAGGTTTATAGAGGGGGTTTCACTGGGAAGATACAACACCAATGAGACTTGAGCCCAACCATATAAGGCATTGACACCACTCTCAACCCAAAACCTTAAGACAATGAGTTTATGGGTCTTTATCCTTATATAGTGCTCTACTTTCTCATTTCTAGACAATGTGGGACTTAGACTCACACTTGGATTCCTAACACAAAGTACGTTGAGTGTTACAATTTCAGTTTGTGTTGGGTTAGTGTTCAATTTTAGTTTATGCATTTTCTAGTAAAATTCCACCGATTATTTTCTCCCGATGTGATGTGAAATTTTTCTTCCATGTCCCTCTTTCAAATTATATTGATTCTTGAATTAGATATGAACTTCTACACTTTTGTATCATGCTTAGTTTATATGCAAAGTAACTATACTAATTTAGTGAGCACAAGTAGCCTGATTTACATCCAAAGAGTGGAAAGTAACCTTTTGGACAATAAAAATAGTAGAAATTCATGTTTCGATCAAGGTCAATGTGTTTTGACCGAAGGAAGCTGTGTTCGTGAATTTAGCATCTCTACAAATATTCGTTTTCAATGATTTCATTCACTCGTATATGTTGTTTTCATTTTCTATGATGTTCCTATGTTTATTTTATGGGTAGGATTGAAATGGCCCTTGATAACGCTGTCGTTGACGCGATCAAATTAATACTATTAAACTATAGCAACTTTAGTATTGCTAAGATAATAGTTAAGAAAATATAAAGGGTAAAGTAACCCTAAGTCGTCTCCCAACAAACACGGAATTGATTTTTAACAAGTTAGTTCTTATAAAATCTATACAAAATGGTTAGTTAAATAAAATAATAAAAATATGACAGATAAAGATAAAAAAGAAAGAAATAAAAAAGATAAAAAGAGATAAAAACAATAATAAAGAAAATAAATTGATTCCATTGCTTTTTCAAAACAGATTCATCATCGATTATCTAAAGATTATTGCTCAATTAATTATTGTTCTAGATTTACAAATTAATCAATGTAAAGTCTCAATTAATTTGTTGGCGTTCTCACTTTTAACATAAGTGCAGTCTCAATTAAAAGTGAGAACTTTTAGATTATCCACGGTAAATTTAACCAAAGTACAATCTCAATCAAATTTTACTATGCCTAATCATGTCTATTCTTTTATCTCCTTACCAAATAAAAAGCTTAATTAATTAAAGTAAAGTCTCGATTAATTTTTGTTAGAGTAAATACCTTTAACCAAAGTAAAGTCTCAATTATTGGTAAAAACTCATTTAATCACATGAAAGTTCCTAAATAAAATCAAAATAAAGTCTCAATTAAATTTAAAAACCCTTGGACTCATATGATGAACATGCATATAGATTTTAAATCATTATTCTTTACGTGATTTAAAATCAGTACACATTTTAATGTATTTATTTAATACACATTATAACTTATTTATTTAATACACACACATTATAACTTATTCAATACACATATTGTAACGTATTTATTTAATTCATACACTCATATATTACTATTTATAACGTATTTATTTAATCTATTTAACATAGTTAATGAAGTATGATGTAATTATTATGTTTAATATAATTAATTATGAATAATGAATACATAACTTCTACTTTAAATTTATAAATAGGCTTAATTAAGTTTTAAGTGCTTATAAATTTATATATTTTAAATTTAGGCTCAAATAGGTTATTCATAATTTTTACACTTTTGGATTAAGTTCATCATATTTAATTTTTTAGTTAATTAGGTGACATGAATACTATTTTTTGTCATCGTCTTCTTGATTTTTGTTTTAACATGTTAAACATTTTGAGATTTTGTGGTTAATATAAAATAATATTGAACCAATAAAAATTATTTGTCATTTTACATTAATCGTAAAATTGCTTTATGAATCATTAAATGTAATATTTCTTAGCATGTGAAAACAACGATGATGAGAAAAAATATTAACCATAACACCCAATTAACAAAAGAAAAATTAGATGATAGAACTCAATTGAAAATATAAAATTTTGATTATAAAAATAAAAAATTAACAAAGACTCATTTAAAAATACACACATTTATGAGAGACTTAAAACTAATTAATTATACTTAATAAGTTTATAACTATGTATAATAAATGTCCAACTAAATAACAAGGACTTCAAAGAGATGCCTCACTCTATTTAAAGAAAATTTTCATCCCTATGGAACCTATACATACCTTACATAGAAAAACATTGAGAGTAAAGTTCATTGCTTTTGATATACCACACACTTGTTAGAAATGACTAAGTTTTTCTTTTCACACATGGTTGTCTTTATCCTTATCATTTCAGGTTTGATAATCTTCCGATTTCTAATATTTCGATAACATCCTATTCAATGTTAAATTGTTCATTCATCAATGATTCATATTAATTCTATCTTGAATTTTTCAATTATTTCAGGAACAAACGGAGTAAATGTAAAAAGATGTGAAAAAATGTTACAGCCCACAGGCTGCACCATCCAAAAATGTCGATCAGATTGCTCCAACAACATGCCTAAAAACTTAGAACCGTTTGGAGAATGCATTCAGAACACTAAGAATAATACTTATGAATGTATTTGCTTCTACGATTGTAATGCAACATCACATTTGATGTAAACTTAGACGGAGATAATATGTACCTAGTAAAACGGGTAAGGGATATAAGGTTATTAAAAGTTAATCATTAACAATATAGTTTTATGACCCATTTGAATAAAAATTTGACATTTGCTCCTTATTTCTTAAATATATTTGTTTATTTCACTTTATTTATTTTCTGAAAAATTACTCCATTAGTTTTATTGTTTATTTTCTAAAAACAAAAACTATATTTTTCTGTTGTAACAATCCCTTTATACTACTTGCTCTACCTTATCACATTTAGGCCTGATAAAGAAAAAAAAAAAAACCTTGTAACAAGGATCTTTACAACTCCGTTTAGATAAATTTTTAATTAAAAATTCACTCGAATCATTTTGAAATTAAAAATGTTATTTAGTTTAAATTTAATCTAAATAAAAATAAAATAAAATCGAACAAATTTCGTATTATTCGGGTTGGATCAATTTTTGTTTTGGACTTTTATTATGTAAAACTGTCAAACAATCTTTTACACATAAACTAGTGAAATATTTTAAAATAATAATTTGTTAAACAACACATTTTTAATTATTTACATTTTTGTACTTTTCATTTTTTAAATAAAATGCAAAAAAAAAAAACACATTGAAGAGTAGATATCCTTGTAAAACCCTCTTTTCTGCCCTAAAAATTTAAAGGGCATATCCTATCTATTGGGCCTAAGGGTTGGTCCATAGGGTGTCCAAGACCCTACATTGCCCTAACCTTCTCATTCACTTCACTTTTCAGAAAAACAGCTCTCATCCTCTCTTAGAACAGCAGTTGTGCTCTGCTAGGGTTTGGTCCCAACTCTTGGTCAAGCAAGCTCAAGCTTTTTCGCTGCATGTAAGTTGCTTCTAAGCTCATACTAGTTCTCCTCTGGTCTTATTTCGTGTTTCCTTTGAGGCTCATCTTAATGACCTCGTTTCCATACTATTCCGCTATTGTTTCCAGCTCATTAAGTTGTCTCAGAGCTGTGGTGCTCCCTGTTCGGGAATACGAGTCTTTTGGCTAGCTCCTTCCAGGTAAGGGAAGCTAGGGTTTTACTTGTCGTTTGATTTTATGCTTGCTCTAGTATGGTTTTTGCGTGATGATAGTTTATTTGATGTTATGAGTGCTTGGAAAATGCTGAAAACTCTGTTTGGTTGTGAATGCTTAACTATACACGTGAGAACAATGGAGATGTAAGACCCGAGAAAATTAAATAGTTAATTAAATAATTCTTTAATAAATGCGGGTAATAGAAGCCTTTAAGGCATTTAATACAGAGAGCTATGACGTGAAGTACTTTAATTGTGTGAGAGGACTTGGGTTCAAGTCTTATGTATGCCAATTATGTGTTATTTTAATTTATGTATTATTTTGATGATATACTTGAATGCTTGACGTGATAATAAAATCCTAAAATTGTAGGAATTATCACAAAACATGATTGATTGATTTGGTTGTGCACTTGTCTTATGGTTAAAGGGTTATGGGTTCAAACCTTGCTAAGAACAAAATTGCTCTCTTTTTGTCAAATTTTGTTTGGTATGATTATGGAAGGGTTTAGGAACCCTAGCCAAGAGAGGAAGATTAGGGGGCTGAAAACATCCCAATTATGAGTGTTGAATAACCATAAACCACATTTTATTTAATTTTCGTTTTTAGACTTAAACTCACTTAATTAGGGTAGTAATTGTGAGAGAGAAGAGAATTGGAAGGAAGAGGGGTGCTGCATTGGGTGTGAATTGCAAGCAGTGGTTTTCCAGAAGAGTTTTCGTGGTGGGTGCTGAAAGAATTGAGCAGGGAAAATATTGTTGGTGTGCAAGGAAAGGTTAAGAGAGTTTTGGGTTAGAGATACACCAAGAATTCGAGTTTGGAGCGTGAATTCCAGGTAAGGGGAGTTGTACCTTATGTGTTTGATTCATATATAATGTATCGTGTTTGCTTTGATTATATTTCATGTAAACCACTTCATTTTCACGTTGTTGTTCGAGGTTTCTAGATTTTACCTAGAAACCGCTTGGCGGTAAAGCCCGAACCGCCAGGCGATGCATCAGGTTGTGTTGGTGTGTGCTGCATTTTGACATGAACTGCCTGGCAGGGATGAATGTCCGCCAGGCGGCGTGATGCTGTTCGCTTTTGCCTTGCTTGTGGTTGGTACATGGGATTAATTTTACTCCTGAATGTGTCTTGTGTATAATCTTATGTGTTTAATGTTAAGAAAAATCGAGAAGTCAAGTTTGATGATGATTTTAAGGAATCATGTATGAGTGAACATGAATAGGGTTGTTTTCTTTAAAAGAGAGAATGATTCGATTGTGAATTGTCATGGCCTGTGTATGCTTGAGTGGAGAAAATGATATCCAGGAACTATATTATGGTAAATTAGGTATGAATTATCTTGTTCTATTGCAATTGGTGCATGGGTCGAGTTCTGGGTATTGGGTATATCGCAGGTACAACAAACCTGGTAGTTGCCTAGGTTCTGGTATACCGCCCGACAGTTGCAAGTTACCGCCAGGCAGTGACGTGTGCAGAGGTCAGTTTGGTACATAGATTTGGCTGGACGTGAGGGAAGGTGATGAGAGTGAAATAGATTAGGTCCTTGTGTTTAATTCGTAAGAGGTGTGGTGTAAAAGAGATAAAGTACTATTTATGAAGTGTTGGGAATTTGAATGAATTATAACAATATGGATTAGGATTAAAGGAGATCAGGGTTAAAAAGTGTATTGAGGAATTGTGGAATTGTGATGAATCATATGTTATTAGAGAGGCAGTGTTGTGGGGATAGGCAGGTGACTAATTACTAGATAATACAAATGATAGAGAAAACATTGGAGACCAATTTAGGGAGGAGAATTCTGTCGAGCATGAAATGTAGTAGTGAGTTAGTGAAGATAAAACTGCAGGAGGATAATTGAATCAGGTAGATGGAATTGGGCATAAAGGTTAAATGATAAAAGAGTGTATAAAAGTTGGTGAGTACAGGTTTTCTAACGAATTAGATGAGTTGCAGGGAGTAAGTATGGATTGGTTGCTGCTGTAAATTGGTTAAATCATAATGCACTAGTTGGTGGTGGATAACTTTCCTAGTTGGAAGTGTGAAATGGTGAGAATGAGTACATGCAATTAATATATATTGGGGTGAATTGTTAATGGAAATTAGGTGCGATTATAAGAGAGTGTGGTGTCTTTTGGAGGTCAAGCAGAGTGAAGAACATACCATTATAGAGTGCCAATAACCTGCAGAAACTTACTACTAGTGTGGCGCTTGGCTGCTGGATGATGTCGCCAGGCGAAAGGATATGCGAGGAGGTCCCTACACCGCGTGGCACCTGGCGACAGGGTGTGCTCCGCCAGGCGGTGTCTGTACAACAGGAAGTGGTCTGCAGCGATTGGCGCCTGGCGGTGGGGTAGGATCCGCCAGGCAGGAGCAGAGTAGTAGGCGTTCTATTCGTCGACCTGGTGCTTGGCGGTGTGGCTTGAACCGCCAGGCAGTCTACACTGATTTCGCTTGGCGGCGCTTAGGATTGCGTTAGGCGATAGTGCTGTAGTTTATGATTTGTGTGCATTGCTTTTAAGCGATAATGCTATACTTGGATCGGGAGATGCTGTGTCATGAGCGGGTAGGTTCATGGAAGGTGGTTAACATGTGATGATATGAGCTGGGAGGTTCATATCCAGTTACTCTCGCGTGGAGATACGAGCGAGGTAGGTTCGTATGTTCCGTCCTCACGCTTGAGAGATGCTGCGTGCGAGGAGGTACGTGGCTGGTGGATCACATGTGTTGGACTACGGGCAGGTAGGTTCGTAGAGCAGAACTACGAGCGGGGAGGTTCGTAGAGGCAAGACCACGAGCGGGCAGGTTCATGTGAGCATCATATTCCCGAGTCCAAGGCTAACCATTTGTGTGATTTGAAGGCTATAAAGCCTTGGGGTTAAGGTCTTGGCCAAGAACTAAGTAGATTGAATAAATGGGTGTATGACTTATCTTGCATATTTTATATACGTTATTTATATTTTTCTCAGCTCACCCTTTTTGTTTGTGTATGGCGATGATCGTGTGATTCGTTACACGGGAGCAGATGTTGATATAGGTGATGTTGAGGATACTCAAGCGACGGAGTGAGGGCTAGCTTGGGAAATTAGAGCTAGGAGATTTTCACTTTATTTTGTTATGTTTCAGTTATGATTAAGGATTTTTGAAACTTGTAATACTTTTATTATTTATGTTTTATAAACTTGTAGCGCTTGTCTACACATTTTAAATTTTCCCGCGTTTGGGAATATTAATATTGCAACTTTTGATATTCCATTTTCATTTTAACTATTTATTTAAGTAATATTCCTCATGGATGTTACAGGAGAAATCTGATATTTTCGCCCAGGCGGGCCAGTCTCGCCCAAGCGAGAGCATCACAGGCTCATCCTTGGAGCTTACGCCAGCTATCGCTCAGGCGATGAGCTCCTGTCTTGAGCGAGAGCTATCTCGGTCAGGCGAGGAGGTCTCGCCTCAGCGAGAGAACATAAAAGCTCCATGTTCCTCTTTTCGAGCTCTCGCCTAGGCAAAAGGAGCTCGCCTGAGCGAGAGAACCCTTTGGCCTGAGCGAGGGACTGGGCGAGAAGTGTGCTTGTTCTGTTGTTTCTCTGTTCTTGGATGTTGGTCATATGTTTCGATTGATTATACTTTTAAAGCATGAATTGGGTGATTATGTATGAGTGAGATGATTTATGGTCTGTGATGGATAAGTTTAACATGATTTAAGCATGTTGCATGTATGGAATGATTCATGGGCTAAAAATGATGAGTTTGGTATGGTTTTGATATGGAATATGAATGAAGGTTGGTTATAAATGTTGGTATGAGATTTGTATGCATAACAAGTACATACTTGGATGTTGAAACATGATTTGTATATGGTTAGGGCGTAATTCCATGATAGTTTCGTGGTGGTGCCTCATTGGTTAGGGCGTAATTCCATGAGCCTCTAGGTGAGACCTAATGGTGGTGCCTCAGTTGGTCGGGACGTAATTCCATGACCCCTGTTAGTGGGAGTTCATGGTGGTGCCCCATTTATATAATTTAGTAAGGATTCAAGGTAAGGATTGCATCCTAACACTCTAAAGAGTCAGTTAGTCTCACATAGAGCGTATTGACTCGAGTGGTGAGAGTAGCAAGAGGTCTGAAACACTTTAAGGGCTAACCTTGTGTGTGGGGGAAAGAAACACTATAACAATTAGCTCGGTAGAGTAGGAAAGGCCACCACAAGTGCAAGCATCCGCTGAATCTGACTAATTATATGTATCCAGATGAGTCATGTCTCGAGTCTTAGTGTATTGTTTGCAAGTCATAACATGATTGGTTGACATAAGCATCTTGGACTATGAAATCTTATGTAACTGTATGTTAAACCATTTTCCGCTCTAGCTTACCCTTCTGCTTGTTTGTATGTTCTGTGTGTGGTTTTCTCTCTTTGTGATGATCATCAATTTATTGATGTGAGCAGATGCGAGAAATCCTTGTGGTCAATAGGGGAATGGTGACTCCACTGCGTAGCCTGCTTGGGCTGGATTCCGTTTAAATGGGCTTTTCTTTTAGGGCTAAGGCCATTGTATTGTATTACCCTTGGATTTTATTTTGAATACTATCTATCTTTTACTCCTTTTGGTTATAGGCATCATAGTGTGTCTTAGCATTTTAAGTACCTTGGGTATTTGTAAGGAGTGATTTTATACTCCGCAACTTGGCTCTTTATATTATTCGGTGTAAGATTCCATTTAATTATGTTATTATTTAAATAGGGTGTTACATTAATGGTATCAGAGCAGTTCGTCCTTAGGATGACCTAAGGGTAGTGGGTTGGTCGTGTCATGCGGACTTGAGTATTCAAGTTTAGTCGATTTTGTCAGTGAAACGAAAAGTTTCAAGAACAGAAAACGTCTTGATAAAGTAATGAGGGTGCATACTAATGACTATATTAAAGGTTGTTTTCCTTTCTTAATTCTAATGGTTTGGGAAAACAAATATTGCTTTGTATGACCTAGTTTGTCTTCCTACGACCTTGTGCTTTGTGTCTTGTGTCTTTGTGTCTTGGCATGTTCACCTTTACAAGTGTTGGATGAGGTCTCTAAGATAACGTCTTGCCTTAGAGATAGGAAGTTGATGTGTGTTGTATATCATTGAATAAGGAAAGCTAAGTTTTGGTTAATAAATTGGAGAAGAAGCTAGAGTTCATAAGACGACGTTTGGTAAGAGGGAGCTTTAAGGATAGGCTCTTAGAAACAAATACTACAAGTTTTCTAAAAGGAGTTGAATCCAAAGGTTAAGATCATTAAAAGGTATCAGTGCATACAAGTGCCACATCGTTTGAGGAAATCAACCTGATTCTACATCCCGACAATGTTGAGGTTTAGAGTTATGCAAATGCATACAGTGTTAGGAGAAGTGTCATTGCATATAGTCATATGGTCACATCTAGTGCTTCTTGGAGTGGTGGAGAGGAATAATTGGCAAATCCTAGGTTGCAAAGAGAAAGCTAAGAAGAGAGGAGACCGTGAAGTGTGAAGAGATGACAAACCTCTAGTGAGAGGGTAAGATGGATAAGGGTTTACTAATTAGTCAGGAAAGATGGTGTTCCTAAGTAGGGGAAGGAAAAATTTATGGATAGGAAGGAACTGGCATAAGGAATTCATACTAGGATTTATAGTCAGCAGATGATAATGGGTATTTTCAAATTGTTAGTGGGATGTTTCAAGGAAAAGTAGTTCCCAATAGCAGGACATTTGGCCTAAGGTATAAAGTGGAAGGTTTCATGTACCAGAAGGAGGGGCACACCTTTAAAGGTTATTCTTGTATGGAAGGGCAACCCAACTGATGTCGGAACATAATGATGAAGAAAATGAAAAGAAAAGTTTTGAGTCGTTGACATGGTGTCTACGATGGTTGATGCTAAAGTGGTCAGCACGAATAATCTCATCCAGAGATGCACATTACGAAGTGATGCTTGGACTAAGGGGCCGTTTTCTTGGGGTCGTGTACTCCTTGATGTCGCCAGTATGGTAAAGGAGTCATGGTGGTCTGCAAGAAGGAGCTGAGCTTGAGAGGGTGGTTTTGCTACAATCGCAGCCAAGTGGAGACTTGCTCGGATATGTGGTGCCTTCGTGGTGATCAAAGTATTTAAATTCAAACCCAATTTGAATTATTTCCTTTGCAAGGTTGGGACATAGTCTCAAGGGTGAATTGGTTGTTTTCTAAATCTCATTCTGATGAGCTGGACAACCAATGAGGTGGTATTCTTTGATTTAAAATAGATAAGTCAGTGGTTGCGTATGAGGTATGAATCAAGCTAAATAGTGAGGGCAGAGTTTCATGTGAATTAAAGTCATCTGACAAAGGGAAGTGAATAATAGACGAAGAGGATCGTAGTGGTAGAAGAGTTATAGACGTGTTCTGAAGCAATTACTAGAATTTTTACCTTGGTGTAATGGAGTTCACTTTTGCATTGGTGTTTGAAGAACTTGTGTCAATAGTTCCTAATGGATGGTTTCTACTGTGAGTTTGAAGTAAATACGGAAGTGGAGGAGATGTTGGAGAAGTAGTTGCTTATACTAAGTATAATCACAAGGATGACTGCAAGTTTGGTGAATCTTAGAGAAGAGGTAGTGGTAGGATAAACTGTTCAAGGGTAACGTTGGATAAGGGAGGATTGACTTTTCGGGCCTATGGTTTTAAAGGGTGGAAGCATGATGAAGGTAAGGAATTCCAAACAGGTTAACGATATCACCAAGGTATAGCGGGAAGTTTTCCAAGTGCGAAGAGGGTCTTCAGAATGTTCAAGACAAAGGTAGGAGTGACTAGTAGGACATATGGTTTAAAAAGGGGATGGATATGATGTTGAGAAAATGGGATGCTAAGACTCTAAAAAGGGGAGTTTAAAGAGTTTTTGCAAGTTTTATAGAAGTTCTGAGGAATGTTTTCCAACGATGATTGCTTCCTTGTCACGGCTAACATGAAAGGAGCATCATTTTGAGTAAACAAACAAGTGATTTTGTGTGTGGATCAGAGTAGCGTAGTGGATTGGTGGCAAGTGATGCTTATGAGTGGTAAGAGGTGCATGAGAAGAACCATCTTACTCATGACCTAGTGGTTACTACGACAACCAGTTCTTTAAAAATAACAAAAGTAACGTTCTTATGAGTATCAATCAGGGATATTCAATGATCATTTAGAATTGGGATTATGGAGTTACATAGAGAAAGTTGTGCAAGAGGAGTAGGAGAGTAGGAGATGGTTTGAGTTATGATTTCAAGTTAGGGTGCCAACTTGGAAGTGAGAAAGCAAGAGTAGATGTTTTGCCAAAGAAGGGAATTCAATATCCTCGAGTTGACGAGGTAAGAGTAAGAGTTGGTTGAGAAACATAAGTGTTTGGGTTGGGAAGAGAATGAGTGAGGAGATTTCATTAGTCTAGTCATCTTACTAGAACTAGTGAGTCTCTCAACAAGGTTGGGGAAAAAGCAATTCAGAAAAATCTTAGTTTGAGAAGTATCTTAGAGTTGATAGGTATAAATCAAACTAGAAATGAAGGTGACATGTCAAAATGTATTTGGTGGTTGTAATAGAGGAAAGTTTAATTTGGAAATGGAATGACTTGGTTGTGGACTTTGTTACCATTGGTTGAAGTCAGTAAAGGAGGCAAGATGTTATGAATGTCGTTATGCATAAAAGTGGTCAAAACTGTTGATGGTAAGGTAGTAGGCCAGAACTCAATAATGATCAAGTCAGTGGAGTTAGGCATAAAGGAGTGAACAAGGTGATGGGAAGTGATAACGAACATGCTTTAGTTTGAGACTTCAAGTCATTTGAGACTTTGATAAAACCTACAAAAGATAGTGGGGGTATATCAAATACAAGTTAGTTGGGCAAGTATGAAGGAGCATTCAAGTTTTAAGGTTGCATGTTGGAAGTTATTTTGAGTGTAGTGACTAAACCAATCTACACTATTGAACACATATCGCTTAGCATAGAGGCAAAGTTTCCAGTGGCTATAGGTGTTGGAGTCATCAAATATGTCATGTCTAGGTGGTGGTTGTCGGAGGCCGTGAGGAAAACATAGTTTTCTTCCTATCCCATCAGTGAATTTTTTAGGACGAAAATTTTTGTTGTTGAGGAGAATGTAAAATCCTCTTTTCTGCCCTAAAAATTTAAAGGGCCTATCCCCATCTGTTGGGTCTAAGGGCTGGTCTGTAGGGTGCCCAAGACCCTAAACTGCCCTAAGCTTCTCATTCACTTCACTTTTCAGAAAAAATAGCTCCCACCCTCTCTTAGAGCAATAGTCGTGCTCTGCTAGGGTTTGGTCCCAACTCTTGGTCAAGCAAGCTCAAGCTTTTCCGCTCCACGTAAGTTGCTTCTTAGCTCATACTAGTTCTCCTCTGGTCTTATTTCTTTGTTCCTCTAAGGCTCATCTTAATGACCTCGTTTCCATACTATCCCGCTATTGTTTCCAATTCATTAAGCTGTCTCAAAGTTGTGGTGCTCACTATTCGGGAATACGAGTCTTTTGGCTAGCTCCATCTAGGTAAGGGAAGCTAGGGTTTTACTTGTCCTTTGATTTTATGCTTGCTCTGGTATGGTTTTTGCGTGATGATAGTTTATTTGATGTTGTGAGTGCTTGGAAAATGCTGAAAGCTTCATTGCGCCAGTAATTCGAATTTTTACTAATTTGGATTTTCTTGGTCTAATTTTGTTCTTAATTTTTTCAGGTTTTAGGCTTGAACATCAATATTAGGCTAAAGAGAGGAGTGCCACATTTGTGCCACATCATCTATGCCACATATATAGATGGTCTTTTAGGAGTATTTTTAGGTCGAGCATGGAATGATTTCATTAAGGTAAAAAGTATTTTTTATTGTTTCTTTTATATACTATCATAAAGAGTTACGTTTATTGTTACTTAAAAATATTAAGTTATTCTAGGCTAAGTTATGGTGGGATCCAACCTACGAAATTACGGCAAAAGTATATATGATGAAAGACATAGGCATAAAATGGAAGAAGAACGAACTAAAATATTTTTATACTTACTATGATGATAAAAAGAGCCGGGATGAAAATGTAAAGAACCCACCATTGTCAATTCTAGAAATTGAGTAGGCAACTTTCATAAACTATAGATTGAAAGAGAACACAAAGGTATTTTTCTTACTCAATATTTATAATTTGGTTGCCCGTGATTATAAAGTTCATTTTTTGTGTATGTGTATTTGTAGAAAAATGTGCAAAAGGAATGATGAAAATAGACCCAAACTCAAGATTAATCACACTGGTGGATCTAAAAAACTCAAAAGAAAAAAAGAAGAGATTGTAAGTATTTAAAAACAGGTCATGTCTATTGTTTTTCTTTCTTTTTTGGTAAATTAGATATGCTTAACAAATACAAATATGATTGTTATAAATATATGATAGAAACTAACCAGCCAATAAGCAGAGGTAGTTTGTATATTAATACTCATATGAGAGCTGGTGGGACATACATAAATGAAGATGCTCAAATTATTGGTGTAAGTGAATAATTTTTTGTATGTTTGGTTCAATTTTTTATGTTATATCTATATCATGTAACTATAATTACATAGGATAAGATTGTTGAGATAGAGAATCATAGAACTACTTTTGTGGAAATCTCAAGTATGAGGTGTAGGAGACGGAGTTTGTCCATCCTAAATTTTTGAATCATCCAACCCACGATATGGTGGCATTCCTACTTTTACTAGTAGTGTTCAATAACTTCATATTGAAGTTCAAGAGTTGAAAAATCAAATAGAGACAAAGAATGGGAATATGAAAACAATGGCTACACTTCTTGCTCAACTACTAAGAAATTCATCAATGGCAGTACCTACTGAACTTCTTAATGTTATAGTGAGTTTTTCTTATCATATCCCATGATTATCTATAAAAATTCAATATATTTGTATAAATAATTAATTATTCTTTTAGTTTTATTATTGCAGTAACAACAAAGTTCTAGTGATCATCCTTCCTCATCAAATGCTAACACCTGTCAACCTTAGAACTACTTTGAAGTTCGTATTCTACTTATTATTGTACTTTTGATGTTTTAACTAGACTATGATTTAGACCTTATGCTTTATTAGAATGTTTTAGATCTTGTGTTTGGTATTAGGAATGAGGGAATGATGATGATATTGTGACTATGTTGATGTCATCATTTTGAGTTAGAATTTTGAATTAAACATCTCAGTTGATATAGTGACTATGATGATATAGTGACTATCTTTGGAGTTATGGTAACATCTCAGGCATTAAACATTATATATTGATTAAGAGAGTATATTAGTATCATATGTATAAATTGTTGAGTAAGTTGAGCTTCACATGATGCTTCTTTTGATGCATGTTACAAAGTTACTTTCCTTAGTTTACCATCCTCGGGAAGCATCTCTACTACATCCTTAGATACTTTTTCTACTACTTGCCACTTTTTCTACCACTTTTCCTTATTATTTTCCTCATCTACACTTTTCTTAGTATATTTGGAAAATATAAGAAATTACATTGTCTATTCAATATTCTATATGTAAGAGATATTCATCTACCTTCTATTCTCTGTAGTTTTTTTTAGTAAGATTTCTAAAAGGGTAGTAAGATAGAAAGTGTCTTGCCCAAAACCCACCATAACCTGCATGTTCATAAGGAAAAATACACATTAAATGTTTATTTCCCTTCATTGTTTTTTTTTCTAATTTTGAGGTGCAATAAGAGGACTTTTCAAAATCTTAATATTATTCTCATCTAAACACGTTTAACTGCATAAATCTAATAAAACAATGTAAATTAGTTAATATTTGTAATAATCAATGAGTTGGATATCCTTATGTAGCTAATTTATTATTTGAATATCCATTTGGTTTAATTTTGAGTTTGCTGAAAGTTAATTGCATTAATTAGTCTTTAAATTGACAAAAGAAATATATGCACTTTTATAACTAAGACAACAATAGATAATTAAATTTAAAAATTTATTTAGATACATAAAAATTGTGGAACCTCTAATAAATAACAAGGGATTTTAGTGTCATACGATACGAAGGCAAAAATTTTACTAGCATGTGCAAGTACAGCAGGTTCAAATTGAACCTTTTCATCTTTTATTCTACATGTAAAAAGGTTATAAACAAATTTCAGTAGTATTCAACAATGAAATTAGGATTTATGGAAGATGAAGGTTTTGGGTATTCCCTTTTGCATTGGTACCTTCATTGTTGCTATTGGTGCTGTAAGAACACACTTTTAAGGATTTGGAAAAAGGTTATGTAAAATTAAATAAAACAGGTCTATGGTGTTGTGTGGTGTTTATTTATGTGCATATTTGAGATGCATGGTGCGTTCATGTGGTGTGTGGGGTATCAGGTTCATTGAACAAGTTGTGTGAGAAAGAGATGCGACACATAAACATGGGTGACTATACATGGGGCAAGCAACTTAGGTTAATGAATAATCATTTTGGACAAAAAAACATCGTCCAATTATTTAAAAAAAAAATTATATCATTTTATTAAATTAAAAATAAAAATTGTTTATACTCTAAACTTGACGATTACACCTGCCACTAACTTTTTTAAATTCTTAGACTCAGAACGACCACAATTTTTTTTTTAATTTATAAATTTATTGGTAGTTACAACTACCACCAAATTTTAAGACTTCTTGGTCATTATAACCATGACTAAATTTTTTTATATTTCTAAACTTATTGGCAGTTATAATCGTTACCAATTTTTTTAAATTTCTACGCTTACCCGGCGGTTGCAAGTGCCGCTAAGTATTTATTTAATTTTTTAAAAAATTGATTTAGCGGAGGTTAAAACCAACTTTAACAATTTTAGTGGCAGTTATTTTGGCGGTTACAGTAAACCGACATTATATTAAGTGGCAGATCTTGACCAAAAAATTTAGAAGGGTCAACTTATATTTGTTATATATAAATTATTTCTTTTAAATAAAAAAATTTAATTTCTTTACATTATTTTTTTATTCAAAATAAGCACTCATAACAATAGAATCCAAACAATATAACAATATTATATATGAAAGAGTAACATAAAGTTTATCATCAACAATAATATATAAAAAAAAAAACAAAAGTTACCTTTAGTTAGAGTGCTCCTCCAACTTTTAAAACCTATAAAAACACATTCAAAACATTAAAAATGTTGATAACAATTATTGCCAATTAGAATTCAATGAAAATAAACTCAATTACTTGTAACAATGAAAACATCTGAGTCAAGTCGTCCACTTGGTTTTTTAGTAAAAAGATAGCACGGTAAGCAATATGCATCATCTTTTAATGGCGAGTACTCTAACCATGAAGGAAATAAGCTAAACCATGTATACTGAAATCTTCTTGGATAATCATCTTTACCAGACAACAGATAATTTTCTAGATGCATTTGATATGGACCCGATTTTAGGTAAGCCCTTCGTACTTCATCAATTTGATTTGGTGGCTATTGCCAAATTTAAAGACACTTCCCTAGATCACGTTATAAAGTATTTTCAAATTCATTTTATGTAACTTTAGGAACCATAGAGAGTTGTTTTTCGTTTTTTTCAATATTTGGATTCTCATGAAGTTTCTCAATTTTAGATGACGTAGATGCATTTTTTTCATCTTCATCACAAGCCTTCCTCTTGAAAAAAGAATCAATTCTTTTACTTTTTATCATAATTTTTCTAATATAAATTTGTCACCTCTCACCTGTTTACAAAAAAATATTATTATGAATACCCCAAATTAAATCTTAAAAGCAAAACTCAATATTTTAAGAAAACTAATAACTTCTAAATGATTAGCTTTCCTTACTTTAATGTAGATTCTTAATCTTGCTCTTCCCATACACAACTTCAAAGCCTAAAATAGCTCTATCTACACAAAGAAGAGTTTTGATCAACAATTAAAGCATGGTTTTATGATCTCTAACAGATAGATATATGACTAGAGCGTAGAAAAGCCATATACAAGAGGGAAACAAAGTGCTTCAAAAAAAAAGGGAAAAAAATGAACTTACTAAAATGAAAAAATTGTTCGGTTCAAAATGTTCATTAACTCTTCAATTTTGTTGTAGTGCAATTTGATTTTGAAAATAATAAAAAATTGATGGTAAAAATTGAGATGAAAATAAAATAAGAGAAAGAGATGAAGGCACGAAAGAGAAAAACCAAATAAAAAAGTGTATAAATATTATTTTTAAAATAAATAGAAAATATAGTAAAAAAAATGGTTGGACGGAGTCGTGGCTCTCCTCTGTCACAAACCATCTTCCGCCATTGGTTATATTGCTTTGTGGTGCTATATTCTATGGCAAATAATTAAGTGACGGGGAACACATAATGGCGGTTGTACCACTAAATAACACATTAAACCATGAAAATCCAAAATTTTAGTAGTGTTACTTAGTATGAGGTGCATCCTGGGTCCATCATTAAAAATGATAGAAAAATGAAGGATAATGTAAAGCCTAGGATTGAGTGGATAAAATGGAGCAATGCGCTAAGTGTTTTCCTGGGAAGGCTAAATGGGATTAAGGTGCATGGTCAACAGGTTATGATTATCAATGATGCAATTAGAGGAAGTTGGATTATGTGTCTAGAACATTTGTAGAAGTCTCGATTAGGAGAAAAAGGGTCTGTTAGGGTAAACATTTCCCTTATTTAAAATTAATTTATATATGAATTAAAAAATTCTTTATGGAGAAATTAATAGGAAAGAACTTCTACAAATTAGTTTATTCACAGCAGACCCTTGATCATGTAGTGGTTAGCCATATTGCTAGATGAAGAGGGAGACCCAGAACAAGAGTGAAAGTTATCCAACACCTATTCGTACAATTTTAGTACTTAGTTATTTCTTTTAGTTAACTTCATAAATGAATCTTGAACTTCCTAATAATGCATTGTGCATTGAGATTAGGTTGAATTGGAAAAATTTAGTCTATAGTCTATAGTTTACCTTCACACGTTGCCACTTTGTATGATTCCACTTTAGTTTCCCAATGTCACACTTATTATCATCTAGTTTTGGATTTCCACATTTTGCTAGATTGCATGGAATCTATTTGATGTCCTTCTCATAGCAACTTGGAGAGTCCACTCTTTCCTTGGATTCTAGATGCCGAAAACTTAAATTTGGATCCATGTATCCAATAATCCATCAAGATTCCAGAGGCAACATGAATCACATGGTAATTCTATGAACGAAATTTAGTGGCAGCATAAAAATTAGGGAATTACATGATATAATTTTCTCAATTCTGAGAGATACATGGAAGAGTGTTTAAAAGACTCATAATCAAGGTACACATTGTCCAAATTTTTTGGTGATCAATAAATATGGAAGATTTCATATGTAAATTATAGAAAGTATCCCTGTTTTAGTGCAATTTAAGCATGAAAATATACGCAACTAGATCCGTTTTTAATCATAAAAAACACTCATGGTTTGATTGTTGATATATGTAGGCTGACAGAGAAACTAGAGCATGAAGGAATGAAACTTATACACAACATAACATGATCTTCTTGGGACCTAATTAACCATCCATCAAACAAGAAAGTTACATTTTGTTCAAACTTGATTTTGTTTATACCTTCTTAGATTAACATTTTGGATTGAGTTGTTGGACCTTGGTTTTAGATATATGTTCTTAATTCTTCATTTGGATTATAGGTTGTTATGACTTGACTTTGGATTTGCTATTAGAACTTTACTAGATTGTTTTGTGCACATGTTTGAACTTCATTTAAATTAGTGTTGGTAAAAGTTTATTTCATTTTAACTATATTGCAATTGGGTTACAGGAATATAAAAAAATTCTTATAAACACATGTTACAAACGGATCTATCCATGAGAAATGTTACTCATCAGTTACATATGGATTTATTCGGTAGATAAAATCTATATTTTTACATACGAATCCATTTTTGTATGTAATGTCCTCACCAGTTTCATACGGATTTATTCTTTGGGTAATGTCTGCATTAGTTACATACATATTTATTTTGTATGTAATATTACATATGGTATTTTTTCGTATGTACAATTACCTACACTTGTTTTACATATGGATTTTTTTCCGTATGTAATTCATCAAAATTATTCAATTACATACGAATTTAGGACTTTACATATGGATTTTGTTCGTATGAAAATTAGATTGTTTTAGTAGTGAATGACGTCGAAGTTTAGAAGCAACTCTTGGGACTGAGAGATCTTCAAGAATAGGTTCTTGGGACGAATACGATAGGTTTTGCAAGAGTGTAATTCGTCAAAATTATTAAATTACATATGAATTTAGGGCTTTACATACGAATTTTATTCGTATGAAAATTGGATTATTTTGTAGTGAATGACGTCGGAGTTTAGAAGCAACACTTGGGACTGCGAGATCTTCAAGAATAGGCTCTTGGGACGAATACGACGGGTTTTGCAAGAGGAGTTGAGTTCGAAGGTTAGAATAAGGGAAGATATCGTTGCACACTTGTATAGCAAGGTTTGAGCAATCAACTCGATTCTACATTCTGGCAATGTTGAGGTTTAAAGTTGAAGGTTGTGAAATGTTTGAGGTTAAAGCTAAAAAGGGTAGAGACCATGAAGGGTATAAAGAAGGCAAATCTTAAGTTGGAGGTTAAGTTGAGGCAGAGCTTGGAAGATTAGTCAAGCATAGTAGTGTTTTTAGAGTAAAAGGGGAAAACAATGATGTGATGAAAAAGTAGTATATTAAGGGTTTTATACGAAATCAACATCAGTGGGGGGTAGTAGAATCTTCTCAGCAATAACAACAATTCAAGTCAAGAGTAGGAAGAATGTTCTAAGGTGGCTCACACGAGAGAAAGTTTTGACCTTGGATATGAGATGGAAGGTTTCACGTACTAGAAGGAAAGACACATCCTTAAAGATTATTCTTGTAGGGAAGGACAACAAGTAATGTTAGAGCACAATGAAGGAGGAAATGAAAAGAAAAGTTTTGAGTAGCTGAAAGGGTGTCTATGAGGGTTGGTACTGAAGTGGTTAGCACGAATGATCTCATTCAAAGATACAAGTTAACAAAGGTTAGAGTTCATCACTACAATGGGAACAATGTTGATATATTATGCTATGTTAGAAAAGGTTGGAGTTGAGGTGGTGGTTTTGCTGCAATTGTAGTCAAGGGAAGACTGCTCGAGTGTGTGGTTTGTCATGTGGGGATCAAATGATTCAAATTCAAAGTCAATTTGAATCGTATCCTTTGCAAGGTGGGGACGTAATCTCAAGGATGAATTGGTTGTTTTCTAATCTCATTCCTATGGGATGTGATACCCAACAAAGTTCTGTTCTTTGATTTAATGAGATAACTCAGTGGTTACATGTCAAAAGGGTGGATAAAGCTGAAAGGTGGGGGCAGATCGGTGTATAAGTGTACCCCGATCGTCTGTTTCACCGATCGAGCGAGGAGGTAGATTTCTTGGAGAAGAAGCTATCGCGGTTGTGAGAAGAGGAGATTTGAAGAAGAAAGAAGTAAGATTGAAGACGTTCTTTGTAGGCTCTTGGCCCCTACACCCGAAACAATATTCATGCATATCATATATAGGCTTCATCGTGCATTTAATTTAGCTTCTTATTGAATAAATTCTACATTTTCCTAGATTTTTAATTTTTTCTTCCCCTTTTAGTTTTATTTTAATTTAAATAGGATTAAAGTACGTCAACTAACTTAACATACACTATTTCCTTTAAGTCAATACTAAATCATCTTTCCTACTAATTTAGAGGGATAATTTAGGTTTTGATAATTTTGTAATTGTCTTACATTATAATATATTTTAGTTTTTCTAGGAAAATTTTGAATTTCTGAAAATTTCATTTAAAAAGCTTTTCTTAAGAGAGTCTTAATGTAAATAATAATATTTATTGTTTCCTTGAAAAAAAAAATCAAAAAGGATTAAATAAGTCAGAATTTCCTCAACAACCTTTTTCTTTGCTAAATTGGATTTTTACCCCCTTTCTCTATCTTTTTAATTTTGCATATAGGCCCCTAGTCAAGGGGAGCTGACTTGGCCAAAACGCAGAGCATCACTAAGACCGTGCCCGAAGGAAGCAATTCTTCCTTGACCCAGTTGACCCATAAGTGAACGAGGAGGAAGTCTGAAGCTGCTGGAACCCTAATAAGCATTAACACACGAGTTGGGTTCGAAGTGGACATATTTTCTCAAGATGTCTTCTTTAGTGTAGTGGAGTTTGATGTGCCCAGTCACCGAAAATGTTTAATGTGATTCTTATGACTAGAGTAGATGGCATTTTCCTTAGCCAAAATATTTAATATGATTGCTTTCCATTGACATATGATCACAACAGTCTTTCTCATGAGAATTTCTTCTAATAAGTGTTATGTTTTTGGTGCATTTGAGATTGAGAAGGAGTGACCTAGGATTGAAGGTTGAAAGTACAATTAAAGCGAAACAAAATTGAAGAGCAAATGTTGCAATTTTAGTTGCCATATAGCTTAAGAATGGTTGAACCAAGAGGTTGTTGAACCTACTGCCATATGTGACTGGAGAAAGGTTGAACCTATGAACTAAACCTGTTGCAGCTAGTAAAGCACTTCTATGGTCAAATTTAATCAATTGTAGCAACCTTCAATAGCAAGTCAAGCAGAGAAAGAGCTATCCTAGAAACTTCCAATTGGTTGAACTTGGAAAAGAAGCAAAAGTTGAGAAGAAGATTTTACATTGAGACTTACCTGCTGCAACACGTTATTTATTTGTAATTGTAGATTAGGATAATGATATTTTGACTTTCACAATTTGACTCCTAATTTATACTTCCTGATGTGGCTTAATATTGGACATTGATTCTTTTAAAGAAAAAGATAGTAGTACATTAACTAATATCCCATAATAAGCCACATCAGGGAGTACGAGATGAAAATCAAATTGTAGGAGTTAAAATATGATTTTTCCTTCTAGGTTATTAGGTAGATAGGTATAAGTAGTAATTTTTGAACTTTGACAAGGCAGTTATAGATGGTTGATAGAAGCTGAAGCTTGTGTGAGAAGAAACAATCGTCAAGGAGCTCAAGAGCTTAGAACGCACACTTTTAAGTCAAATATGTCTAATATAACCCAACCAAGAGGGGGGTGAATTGGTTATTCAATCTTTTACTGATTTTAAATGAATCTTGAAAGTTTCTTTAATCTTTATAATCCCAAATAACCAGTTTTCTAATTATGTATTAATGGACTAATTAAACCAATTAGGAAAGGCATAAGAGATAAGAGAAGCAAAGAACATAACAATTGTTATACTGGTTCGATTCAAGATGAATCTACGTCCAGTTTTCTCCTAAGTAACCCACTGAGGAGGATTCCACTAAATCAATAGAGATACAAGAATTACAAGAGCATCTATATAATTCAAGACCCTAAAGACTAAGGAGCTTAATCTACAAATCAAGAACTCTCCCTAGATGCAATGCATCCACACAATTGCACCTAGACCTTCACTTCACACAGTGAATCAACTGTAAACAGAAATACAATAAGAAAAGAAGCAAGGAACGAATACACCTAATGGATGTGCAAATTTAACACTTGATCCTAGATCCAAGCTTGACCCTCCAAGATTGAGTCCATTATCAATCCTCTTGAATATCCAAATGAATGATCTTCAAGAAAGCAAGAACTTTGTGAATCTTGATCCCAGAAAGAAATCTCTCAGTAAGTCTCTTCGTGATTCAGTTATTAGCCACTTTCTAAAACTGATTTCAAAACTGTTTTTATATTAGAGTTATGCTGCTGTAATTAGTGGATTAGGAATTTACCTAATAGATTATCGTGGGTGTATTTTTACTACATTAGTGTCATGCCCTCATATAATCCATTAGTTAAGTATCTAATCTGTTAACGAGTTATGCATTTGACACATTCAAGAGTTTGACAACTGATTTAATTTAGTTTAAGATTGGTTTACATGTAATCCTAGATATACAACACCTAATGCAAAAGATAAATTAAAGACTAAGCCTAAAACAGTGATGCACATTGTTTGTATAGCTTTGGACATCATCAAAATCATCTTCGTTGGAATTGAGCAAGCTCCCCCTTTCAACACACACTTTCCAACTATTCATTCTATTTTCACTAGTGTTTAGGACTTGTTCTTGAAGTTTCAATGACTCCTATATAAAGTTAGCTAGAGGAAATTAATCTCCAGGTTTGGTTTTTCTTTTATAGTTTTTGTTGTTGAATTTGTGAACTATGAACTACATAGCTAGAGCTTAGGTCAATTTAGTGTGCTTTTACGTAATTTTGTAAATCCTTCCATCTATATTATTATTTTCTATTGATTTTCACTGATTAAAATCGTTCAATTTACTTTCTCATCATGATTTTTACTCTTCTTTATTTCAAATCATATTTTCCCTTCAATTTGATAGTGAATGAAGCTTAGCTTTTGAAACATGCTAAATCACATGCCAAGTCAATATTATGATTTATTGAGCACATAGCAATCACTTCTTCATTCAAGATGTGCAAAGAGACTCTTGAACAACAAAATAATTGAATTCACAATTAATTTGAAGTTGAAAGTTGGTTAATAGTTAATACTGTGATACGATCCTATCTAAGAAAGAGTACAATCATATGATTATATCTGATTTTGAATTACTTTTGTAAAATAAATTAAATAAATTAGAGAAGAACATAGAATAAAACAAGAAGGTAGATGCCACAATATAGCAGATTGATAAGTCGAGGAAGATTTGCCAATGCATTATCATAATATATGCATAAACCTTAACCAAGATAACAACCCATCACATGTTCCCAAACCCAAAAATGTAATCATCAACATATTACCACCTAGTGTGACATTCTCTCATGACCAACCACTCTACCTTTCCTGCACAACAACGCCTCTTGGAAAGGGTCTTTCCCCTACTTTCCATAGACTTACAAGCAACAACTCTACTTGCTCAACAAAGACTTGGGTGAAAGAATTATGGCTAAAAGAAACCCTTTCACCTTGACTCAACAAAGTCCTCTAACTAAAAGAACCATCCCGACTTTATGATTATTAGAGAATTCATATTGTCCTATTCCATATGTACACATATACATATCATATCATATCACATAATTAACCATACATCAACTCATCATGTTCAAACATCCAGTACACTGTAAACAGGGACCTATTACAATTTATCACAATAAAAGTATCAATACAATACAATAAGAAAAGAAATACATCAACCGTGCATGGCCTATATCTCAAACTAAAGATCTCTAAATGAAGATCACACTAGTCAAATGGAAGGATAACATGTTACCGATCAACTGTCAAAATTTCAACTAAATTCAATAGTTAACGAATAAGGAAATGCAATTTCTTCAAAACTACATAGACAAGAAAAAACACACTCGCGCAGAATACAAAAAATAGTATCATGCAATAGTTCGTGACACATTTCTTAAACGATAGACCTCTGAACTAAGATCACAACAGTCAAACAGAAGAACAACATGTTACCGATCAACAATAAAAATCTAAGCTTAATCCAATGGTTAATGAACCAGGAAACTCAATTTCTCAAAAAATTTGCAGACTAGAAAAAACACACTCTTCCAGAATACAAAAAACCTTGTAAAACACATATTTAGTCACTTCAAAAGCACTCAAACATAAAAAAACAAACATAAAAAAAAAATATCAAATGACCATTCACCATGCATAAACCTTCACAATACTTTATTCCTTTGAAAAATAAAATATTTAATTTAAAATAAAAAGTTAAATGCAATTTTTTGTTGACAATATTTTGTTAGACAAAATTATTATATGATAATTTTTTTATATGACACTATTAATAATTTGTATTATCAATCCATTTATATTATTTTTTTAATAATATTATTTTAAAAAATAAAAGTAAAATATATTTTTCTAAACTTTTAAATTTATTAAATGATCAAGTAATTATAAATCATAAAAAATAGAATTAAAAATAAAAAGAAATATTATAAAAAATAGCATACCTGTGAATTTAAGTATTCTATTCAATAGAATTTAGAAGGTAATATAAAAAATTATCTTTTTTATTCTCTTATTATTAATTTTTGCTTCATTTGATAAACTCTTTTTATTTTGTTAAAATGATTTTCATTATTTTTCAATTGTTCGACTAGTTTAATATTTTCAAAAAAAAATTTATAACTCTAAAGTATTTTTCATATTATCATACTCTCAATTCTAATTTTTTTTTCCTTTATGTGATTTAAAACATACATTTGATTATTTTTACTTCTTTTTAATACTTTTATTTGTTATTTATTTTTATCATGTAGAATACTATTTTAACATTTTTTATATCATTATTTTTAATTTTAATTTATTATAAGTGTAATTATAGCATTACAATTATATAAAAAAAATCATATACTATAATATAATAATTTAATTTTATTGTATTATGAATCTTGTTCATCATCCAACATATTGAAATTTAAAAGATAAATATTTATGATAAATTTCAATTTAATCTTTTTTTTTTAGTTTGTGATTTCATTCAATTGTATGAATTCTTCAAATGGTGTATTATGATTTTCATTAATATATACAAAAAATTATTAGTTTAAAAAATGTGAGTAAAATGACATTTAAAATATTTTAAATTTGAATATATGTTTTTTTTTGTAATTTTTCAAATTTCATGAAATTTATTTTATTAAAGTTTTTGCACATTTAACAAATATGTTGATTATGATAAAATGAAATTTTCTTGGATTTTTTGGGTATGAGTACTAGTATCCTGGGTTTCGTGGATATAAGGATGACGATATTTTTTTAAAGATGAGAATAAGATAATGAAGTTCATCTCCACCATACATATCAGAAAAACTAGCAGGATGTGAATATTTCTATTGTTGGGAATTTTCAAAATCAAATTGGTTCAAAATAATAACACAAAACGAATCAAAATGTGTTTTCTTAGAATTTTGTTGATCTATTTTTTTTTAATTGAACTATTATGTTTTATTCTAATTTTTAAAACTATAGACTACATAATTTGTTTACAAATATGAGAGAAAGTTTAAAATATAAAAGTAACACTAATCATATAAAAATAATTAAAAAAAATATTTTTTAATTTAGCACAATTTCATTATAAAATATTTAACAACTTTACTATAAAAAAATGTATGACAATTTTATTATGACAAAACCAGAGAAAAAGAAGATCAAATGAGATATAAAATACCGGTTAACAAAATAGTAACTTTATTTTACAAAAAGTGTGCAGTGTTGTCAACAACCAAACTTATGGAAAGTAAAAATAGAACAAGTGGTGGACGTTATTGTTGCACTAAAAGGGAGATAGCCTTTTTATTTAGAAAAATAACAATAAAATTAACAGAAGTAATATTTTGAAGAAATAAATTAAAAAAACAAATATATTCAACAAGTAAGGAGAGATTAATGCTAACTTTTTTTACTCAAAAGAACCATAAAATTGTTGCAAATTGATTAGCTTTGAATAACCTATCTGTCACCCCGTTTATGTAATTTCAGAGTTTACATCAAATTTGGGGTTGATTAAGCTCCAGGCTTGTTAGCATTACAATCATAGAAGCAAAAACATTGGTAACTATCAGCGTTTATATTGCGAATGCACTGTCCAATCCCTTGAAAATCCTTATAGCTGTTGTAGCAATTTGTTCGACATTGTAGGAGATTGCAGCTTGTAGCGTCTAACACTTTCTGACATCTTTGTGGATCTGCTACGCCTATTCTTGAAATAACTGAGAAAATGCAAAACAAAATTAACAACAATTTATTGAACAATGAAAATATTAACTTTCCATTGGTGGATATTATCAAAATATTAGAAACTGTAAAATTATCAAACCTGAGATGATAAGGAAAAAGGTAAGTATATGTGAAAATGAGAACTTAGTCATCTCTACCAAGTATTCTACCAATAATAACAATCACGTTTTACTCTTATTGTTTCTATGCCCGGAATGCATTTGTTCAAAGGACATGGAAATATTTGTTTATATAGGCTCATAAATTTATTTGAACTGCGTAAATTGTGTTGTAACATATATCTTGGTGGTAATTAATTTTTATTTTGTTTAATGTTTTGATATTTAAATATGTAAACTTTAGAAGTTATATATTTGATTTGATTATCACATTTATAAATATTTATTAAAATTCATGTAAATTGTGTGGCAACAATGCATTTATGCGTGGGGTAATATTAAGTATTATTTACTTGAATGTTTTGATATATAAACTTTAGTCCTTATATATTTGATTTGATAATTATATATATATATATATATATATATATATATATATATATATATATATATATATATATATATATATATATTAAAATTCATGTAAATATTGTTGCAATAATTCATTTATGTTTGTGGTGATTAATTTTTATTTAGTGGAAGGTATTCATATATAAACTTTAGATGGTATATATTTGATTTGATAATCATATATATATATATATATATATATATATATATATATATATATATTAAAATGTAAATTGTATTGTAACAATGCATTTTAGGGTAATTAACTTTTTAGTTGAATGTTTTGATATATAAGACCTTGTATATCTGATAATCACATGACCACAAACATAAATGCATTGTTGCAGTACAGTTTACATTTTAATATATGTAAATAAATAAATGTACGTGATAATCAAATAAAATATATAACTTGTAAAGTTACACATTAAAACATTCAACAAAATAAAAATTAATTATCACAAAGATATAAAACACAATTTATGCAGTTCAAATAAATTTATCACTCTAAGAATGTTAGTGGGGTGAGTAGGGTACGGGTAGTAACAATATGTGTCTCGTACCTGTACTTATATCTGTCGAGTATCCGTTATGCGGGTACCACATATTTTATAATATTTATGGATATCCACAGGTACTCACGAGTATTTATAAAAGGTATAATTACTCGTATAGTACCCAGTTTGGGGCTAGTGTGTCAAATAGGTACCCGATTTTAAAAAAGTGTCAATTGCATCCCAACTTTTGAAAATTGCTTCAGTTAGGTCCCTTTCAGACAAAGTTGACTAACGCCGTTAGTCAACGTGCCACGTGTCAATCTGTGGTTTTTTTTATTTTTTTAAAAAAAATTCCAATTTTTTTTTTAATTTTTTAATTTTTTTAAAAAAAATAAAAATGCCACGTGTCAAGTCTCTGTGTGTGACACGTGGCATTGTAATGCCATGTGTTAGTGTTACTATTAAATGTCATTGTGTTGATTTCGATTTAGTCCCCATATATGTCTTTTTGTTTCAATTTAGTACCTAAGTATGTGTATCTGATTCAATTTTGTCCTAATTTTTTTTTAATAATTAAAATATTTTTGTAATCCATTTTTTATAAGATTAAAAATAATTAAGTATAAATATTTTTACAAAATTAAGTACTAATATTTAAAAAAAATAACATATTACTTTATTATTTACTTTTTTATTAAGTACTCATGTTTTGTTAATTTTTTTTTTTTT